>ERZ808246.497-NODE-497-length-32690-cov-5.047434_pt1 | contig 32690 bp, 26 predicted proteins | sample MGYA00521083_ERZ808246 | MGnify/ENA primary metagenome ERZ808246 (study PRJEB31516, sample SAMN03275577) | gut metagenome | biome: mammalia-associated habitat; material: feces | host: Papio cynocephalus | place: Kenya | collected 2012-07-07 ...
GTCCCGATCGGTCAAAACCGCCGTATGCGTTGCGGCGTCAAGCGCCACACATACAATATCGCAGGGGTTTACACCGCTTTTATCTATTACCGCTCTTATGTTTTCCTTTGCGCTCTTATACCAGTCGTCGGGATTTTGCTCCGAATACCCGATATTCGGATAATATGTGGGATATTCCGAGCCTGCGGACGCCGCAAGCGTGCCGTCCTCCGATAAAAGAGCCGCCTTGGACGAGCCGCCGCCGAAATCTATTCCGAGTACGTATTTCAATTCCGTAACCCTCCCGCTTACTTGTTAAGCCATTCGTGATCCTCATCGGTTGTCATAAAGAAACCTCTGTTTTCGCCTGCCATTATCCATAAATAATAATTATCATAGCCGGGCACTGCGCCAAACGGGTGATAGCCTCTCGGTATCTCCACAAAATCTCCCGATTTTACGGTATACGTTTCATCTATATCGCCCTCTTTTGTATACACCTTCTGAATACCGAAGCCTGTCGGTTTTTTAAAGTCGTAGTAATAGATTTCCTCCAGAAATCCCTCTGTCGGCATATTGTCGTCATCATGCTTGTGCGGAGGATAGCTTGCCCACTGTCCGCCTTTAACGAACGCCTCGCCTATGTAGATGAGGTTGGCGTCTATTCTCTCATCGAGAATAAAGTGTGCCTGGCGCTCCCAGCCCGGTTTGCCCATATCCTTTATTATAACGTCCTCGGGGTTTACGAGAACAGGCTTGAAATCAGCCTTTGCAGGCGATTTGCATACCGCAATCGTCACCTCGCCGACAGCCGTAATTGTGAATACCGTGTTTCTCGGAATATACGCACAGGTTGCGGGGCCGTCAAAAACGTCCTTTCTTTTGCCTATGTTTTGGTAAGAAAAGCCTTCGCCCTCTATACTGCAGCTTCCGCCCAGAATTACTATTCCGTATTCCTTATTCTGTTCCGAATACTTTTTTGTTTTTCCGTCGGCAAGTCTTAACATATCGACTTCAATCATACCCATTGCGCTGTTTTCTTTTGTAATAACGGCGCTTTTTCCGTATGCTTTGTTCCACGTTTTTTTCAAATTCATAAAAGTCAATCCTTTCTTTCCTTTAAAAATTCATTTACCTCATCAAGCGTCGGTACGCCGTCACGTGCGCCCACCTTGGTACACTTTAATGCCGACACCGCACTTGAAAATATACATGCTTTTTTATAATTATAACCGATACTCAGCGCAAATGCAAACGCTCCGTGAAAAACATCGCCTGCGCCGTTTGTATCGACTGCGTCCACCTTAAACGCCGGGTATTTGAAAATTTCTTTTCCGTCATACATATATCCGCCGTTTTTACCGTCCGTTATTACAACGACATCGGGACTGTATTGTTCATACAGCTTTACTGCGGCTTTTTCTGCCGAGTTCTCGCCCGTAAAACCCGATGCGTATTCGTGCGACGGTATCAGAATGTTTGCATACGGCAAAAGCTTTTCTATGCCGTCATACAATCCGCCTGCGTCATAAAGCACATCAACGCCGTTTTCACGTGCGGTTTTTGCAGCGTCGCACGCCGCATTTATCTCGTTTCCGTCAACCATAAGTATTGCGCTTTCTTCAACGGCTTTTCTCTGCTTATCATTAAGCGCAAGCGGAGGAATATTTCCCTTGTCAAACACACACGTTCTGGTCTTTTCCTTATCGGAAAGGATTATATACGAAGAAAACGACGCATATCCCTTAACCTCGCCGCAAAGCTCCGTACTGACGCCGAACCGTTCAAAATCCGCTTTTAAGAAAGCGCCGCCCTCGTCATCGGTAATATTTCCGATAAATGCGCACTCCGCTCCGAGCTTTGCTGCGGCGGCAAGCCCCGTTGCCGCCGGCCCGCCGCCGCAGCGGCGCACCGATTCCGCACGGAGCTTTGTGTCCTCCGAGGGATAATACGGTGCGCATATCAGCGTATCATATACGTTTGCACCTATCGCAGTTATCTTTTTCATATTGCACACGTCCCCTTCAGGCTTTATTTTCCGCACCCAAAAGCTTTATTTTGCTCATGGCAAAATCCTTTACGGAGGCAATGGAGTCCTTCATAAACAAGTCGATTGCAACAAGCTCTCTCGAGGTTTCAAACACCTTGTCAAGGAACGAATAGCACACGTCCGTACCGAAATTAATCTTTCTTATTCCTGCCTTTACGGCGCTTATAAGCTGATCGTCCGGCACGCCCGAACCGCCGTGAAGAACAAGCGGTATGCCTGTTGATTTCTTTATCTCGGCAATGCGTTCAATATCAAGCTTGGGCGCTTTTTTGTATCTGCCGTGAGCCGTTCCGACCAGAACAGCCAATGCCGAAACGCCCGTGCGCTTTACAAATTCAGCCGCCTCATCGGGTTTTGTGTACTCGCCCATCGACTCATCGTTTACACTGCCGATATGTCCCAGTTCGCCCTCAACGGGGACGTTAAGCTTGTTGCAGATGTCGCACACGGTTTTCGTTATCTCGGCGTTCTTTTCAAAATCATACGCCGAGCCGTCTATCATAACGCCGCTTGCGCCGTACTGAACAGCCTTTGCGACCTCCGTATAGCCTGCGCCGTGGTCAAGATGAAAGCATATCGGAACAGAAGCTTTTTTTGCCGCCGCAAGCACTATCGGAGCGAGGAAATAAGCCTCCTTGTTTGTGAAAAGTCTTGAATAACTCTGTATTATTACAGGCGCTTTAAGCTCTTCAGCCGCTTCAAAAACCCCCATTACGGTTTCCATATTGTACACGTTAAATGCCGGGATTGCGAAATTTCCTTTGTCTGCAATTTCAAGTATTTCCTTTAAGTTTACAAGCATTTTAAAACAGCCTCCTCAACAGTCAAAAGTTCTATGTCCTCCGGCTTTGTCTTTTTAAGCATAACATACTCCGCAGGATTTGCCGTTACAACGGTTTTTGCGTTCATATTGCGTGCGTTTATCCATCTGTCAGCCGCAACATGCTCCATAACCTCGCCCATATACTCGTTCATTATAAGATTACCGGCAAGCATTGTATCTCTGCGGTTTAAGAGCATTTCACGATTTTCGCCCAGTGCGTTTATTATCGTTCTCAAAGGCTCCGTTTCCTCAAGGTCTCTTGCAAGCGAGGGCGGGTCCTGTATGGTGTAAACACCATTCGGTTTAATTGTAAGCTTTCCGATATTTTCAGCCAAAAATGATGTGAACGTAACAATTTCGGCTTTCATATCAATGCCCCATTCCTTATACTCACGCATAAACATTGCGGCGTCATTTGAATCGTAGCATATTACCGTCTTAAAATCAAGCGCTTTTGCGGTATTTTCCGCAATCTCCCTTGTTTCCTCAACAGCACCTACCATAAAGTTCATTGCGTAACCGCTGTCGGGTTCGTTTTCAAGCACCGTAAACGGAGTGCCGATTTTCTCTAAAAGCTCTATTGCTTCCACTGCGTTTTCGGGAGTATTGTAACGTGCGTCGCTGCCTATAAAGAAAAGCGTGTCGGCTTTCTTTAAGGTCTTTATTTTATCGGCAAGCACGGGTGAAAGCTCTTTGCCGTAGATATTGCCGCTGTTTTCGTATTTATCGAGCAGTTTTTCTATGTAATCGGGGAGTTTATTGTCCATTGCGGCAATCTTTCTTGCCTCTTTTACGAATATTTCGGGATCCCAGCCGGTTACACATTCCTTTGTACATGCTCCGCAAAGCGAACATTCGTATACGTTATCAATAATATCGCCCGAAAATTCAACGGCGTCTCTTGCCGCAAGCGATAATCCGAGCGCACGTGCCCTTGCGGTGTTTCGCTCCTGTCCCGTTGCGTTTCCTATCGGACAGATATGGCGGCACATCCAGCAAAATCTGCACGAATCCATTTGTTCTCTGCTTGTATGTGAAAAGTTCATAGTGATTTTCCTCCTTACAGTCCCAGCTTAAACGGATTTAATATTCCGTTCGGGTCAAGATCTTTCTTAATTCCCTCAAATACCTGCATTGCAGGTCCGTACTGCTCTTTCATCAGTCTGCCGAGCTTTATGCCGACGCCGTGATGATCGTTTACGACACCGCCGTTTGCAAGCGCCGTTCTCACACCGCAGTTCCAGATTGCATTATGCAGTCTTAACGCCTCGTGCGGGTCCTGCGGAACATCATCGACAATAAATCTGTCGTAAATCATACAGCCCCACTCGTACCAGTGCGAGAAATGAGCGATAAACTTAGCCATCGGGAAGTTTGTTTCAATGGCTTTTTTCATTTCCCAGTAAATCTTCTCTATCTTGTCATACGGAGCTATGGTATCCATTGTTCCGAACATCTGCGGAAGGTCCATCATATTTCCGGGATAGAAGAACGTTATCTTTTCCTTCCACCACTTTTCGCCGTATTCGCTGCCGAGGTCCTCTGCGTTATACTTTGCAAAGATTTCGAGCATTATCTTTTCTTCAACTTCAACTATTTCACGAACGCCCTCGATGGCGATATTCATAAATGCGCCCGGCTTTGCAACTCCGACTATTTTCTTAATAAGCGAAACGGTTTCCGCCTCGTCGTACAGACGCATAACCGACGGTTTGAACTTCTGCAAAAGTTCACGTCCGGCATTGAAAGCGTCGGTCATATTGTGGAACAAAAATCCTCTGAACTTTCTCACTTCGGGCTGATCGTAAATTCTCATCTGCGCCTTTGTGATAATTCCCAAAGTACCCTCCGAGCCTATGAATATCTGATTAAGGTCGGGGCCTGCCGCATGCTTGGGGGCGGGAGATGTTTCTATAATATCTCCGTTCGGGAGAACAACCTCCATCTGCATAGCCATATCGTCTATCTTTCCGTACTTTGTCGAGGACACGCCGATACCTCTGTGCGCCAGAAATCCGCCGACGGTTGAACAAGTGAGCGACGACGGATAATGCATTGTTGCATATCCTCTTTCGTTTGCCGCCCATTCGAGGTGCTTATAGATAGTACCTGCACCGCATTCTATGTACATTGACTGCTCGTTGAAATCATAAATTTCGTTCATACGCTTTGTATCGAGCACTATTCCTCCGCAAACGGGGATTGCGCCGCCCTGCGTACCGCCGCCGCCGCCCCAGGTTGTTACGGGGATTTTATAGTAATTTGCGATTTTCAAAACCGACGAAACCTCTTTGGCATTTTTCGGCGAAACCACAACGTCAGCCTCGGGCATTCTGCAGCCTCTGTCCGCCCACATTCTCGACAGCCAGAAATAATCCACGCTGTGAGTAATTTTGTCTATTGTTCTTGCCGAGCAGTTTTCTCTGCCTACCGCATCCTCCAGCTCGGAACAAATCATATCAAACAAAAATTCATTCATTTTCACACGCTCCTTATCTTTTTTTTGAAAAATATTTTTGTTTTTTCATCTTTTTATCATTAATATTCTAACATATGTGAAAATATATTTCAATAGTTTTTGAAAAAAATTTTCATCAATTGACAAAAAAATGTTTTTATTATACAATAATATTATACTAATTATTGAGGGGTAAATCCTATGAACAGAACAATTCTTCAGATAAAGGTTATGTATGACTCAATGGGAAAGGCGGAAAAGCGTGTTGCCGACTGGATTTTTGAAAATTCGGAAAATCTTTTGCCGCTTTCGATAGTGGAGCTTGCGGAAAAGTGCAAATGCAGCGAGGCAACGATTGTGCGCTTTTCAAGGCGCATAGGCTGCAGCGGATACCAGGAGCTTAAACTGCTCCTCGCACGGGACGGCGGTGCGAAAAATCTCAGCAGCGATATAACAAAATCGGATTCGTGCTTTGATATTTTTGAAAAAATTTCAAACGAGATATACTGCTCACTCGAATACACCAAAAAAGCACTTGACGGCGAAAGCCTGAACAAGGCGGCGGAGATTATAAAAAAAGCGGACAATGTGCTGTTTTTCGGACTCGGAAACTCCTCTCCCGTTGCGCAGGACGCCGCACACAAATTTTTGCGTGCAGGCATACATGCCTATGCCTACAGCGACAACCATATGCAGGCAATAGCCGCCGGACACCTTACAAAAAAGGACGTTGCGATAGGAATTTCGCACTCCGGCTCGTCAAAGGATATTGTGGACGCATTAAAGATTGCACGCTCCAAAGGCGCCGCAACGATATGTATAACGAACAGCGGCAAATCCCCGATATTAAATCAGAGTGATATTGCACTTTTCACCTCATCGCCCGAAACGAAATATACAATTCTCGGACTTAATTCGAGAATTGCGGCGCTTGCAATAATAGACGCATTGTATTCGTACATTGTCTGCAACAGCGACACAGCGGAAAATGCGATAGAGAATACCGAGCTTGCATTAAAGAGCAAAAAATATTGAATATTCGGGGATATAAAAACTGTCCGTATACCGTAGGGCAGGGGCTTGCTCCTGCCGAAAATTCAAATTTTTTTAGCGTTCTTCCAATGAATGAATAATATCTGCTATTAACGCATTGCACGGGGCGGATAAACCGTATTTTTCCGCCATACGCACGACTGCGCCGTTTATTGCGTCTACCTCCGTTTTTCTTCCGCTTTTGCAATCCTGGTACATTGAGGAATACCCGTCACATGTGGCGGCGCTTGTTCGGCGTATACTCTCAACCACTTCGGCAAAATCAAAGCGTTGCCCGTCCGCACGGGCAACGGCTATCGCCTCTTTTATCAGCCGTTCAGTAAACGGAACAGCTGACAGGCACTCGTTCATATACCCGTTTTTCATTCCCGTAATTGCGGTAAACGGATTTATCGCCAGATTAATAAACAGCTTGCTCCACATAATATGCCGAATATCGTCCGAAACCTCCGTTTCAAAGCCCGCATTTTTTAAAACCGCCGCCGTCTTTTGCAGAATTTTCTCCGAAGCACCGCCTATTACCGTCACGCCCGTTCCGCCATGGCGGCACACACCGGGGCGCACAAGCGTTGAATTGTGTCTGCTTGTACCGGCTATTATATTTTCCGAACCGCTTTGCTTTGCGATTGCGCTGTCGTTTCCCATACCGTTTTGCAAAGTCATAATCACGGTGTTTTTGCCTATTGTTCTTATATTCTGCCCAATCACCTCCGCTGTGTACGGCGACTTTACAAAAACAATCGCCAAATCGGAAATATCGTCATATTCTCCCGAAAGGTACGCTTTTGCATAAAATTTTTTCTCACCGCCTTTTTCCTCAACGGTAATTCCGTTTTGATTTATACAATCAACAGTTTCTGTTGATATGTCTATCATAGCGACCTCATTGTTTCGGCTCAGATATGCGCCGTAGAGCAATCCCATCGCCCCGGCTCCCATAACAGTAATTTTCATATTTATCTCCGTTCCTTGCACCGCATATTTTTCATACTGTTATTATACACCCAAATCACAAATTTACAATACATAATTTAGGCAAAATTTGATTGACATAGCATTAATAAAATGGTAAACTGTAGTTATACAAAATATACATAGGAGTTAAGTACAAAATGGATAAAAACCTTTTCAAAAATCCCCCGGCAAAATTCAGGGGCGCACCGTTCTGGGGCTGGAACGGAAAAATTACCGAAAAAGAACTCGAAAGCCAGATAGAAACCTTTAAGAAAATGGGATTCGGCGGCTATCATATACACCCACGTACGGGAATGGACACCGCATATATGAGCGACGAATATATGCAGCTTGTAAAGTGCTGTGTGGAAAAAGGCAAATCCGAAGGAATGTACACATACCTGTATGATGAGGATCGCTGGCCGTCGGGCTTCGGCGGAGGACTTGTGACGAAAAATCCCGAATACCGTTCACGTCAGCTTTTGCTCACGCCCGTTTCGTATGCGGAATACGGAGAGGTCAATCCCGAGCCTAAATTCAGCGTAACAAATCAGCGTGCTGGAAACGGTCCTCTTGCGGCTTGCTACGATATTGTACTTGACGAAAACGGATTTTTGAAATCGTTTGACAAAATAGGCGAAAACGATGCCGCAAAGGGTACAAAGTGGTATGCGTATGCGGAAACGGCGCTTCCCTCGCCGTGGTTTAACGGCTATACGAACGTTGATGTGCTTAACCCCGACGCAACGGACGAATTTATAAAGGTAACACATCAGCGCTATTACGAGGCTGTCGGAGAGGATTTCGGCAAATATATACCGTCGATATTCGGCGACGAGGCACAGGTAACTTTTAAGAAAATGCTTAACGCCCCGTTTGACAAAACGGACGTAATCCTTGCATGGACTCCGAAAATGCCCGAAGAATACGAAAGCTTTTACAACGGCAATATTTTCGACATTCTCCCTCTGCTTGTATGGGAGGGTAACGGCTCTGCGGCGGCAAGATACCGCTATCATAATCTTGTTGCGGAGCTTTTTGCACGCAATTATATCGACAGAATAGGCAAATGGTGCCGTGAGCATAACATAAAATTCACGGGGCATATGATAAGCGAAGGCTCGCTTGAGGGACAGACCTGCAACATAGGCGACGTTATGCGTGCATACAGAGGTCTTGCCGTTCCGGGCGTTGACATACTGGGCGACTGCGACGACTTCCTTTCAATCAAGCAGGTGGCAAGCTCGTCAAGACAGTTCGGCGCAAACGGCGTTCTTTCGGAGCTTTACGGCGTAACCGACTGGGATTTTGATTTCAGAGATCAGAAATATCAGGGTGACTGGCAGACGGCTTTGGGCGTAACACTGCGCTGTCACCACCTTTCGTGGTACACAATGGAGGGCGAGGCAAAGCGTGACTATCCCCCGACTCTCAACTATCAGGCTCCGTGGCACGAAAAATACAGTTATCTCGAAAATCATTACTCACGCACAAATTATATACTCTCGCTCGGAAAACCCGATATAAAGATAGGTGTCTTAAATCCGATAGAGTCGCTTTGGGCGCATTTCGGAAACAAAATGCAGACCTCATATGCGCAGAACGATATACAAAAAGCGTACGACTTTACCGTAAACACGCTTATGCGCAATAACATTGATTTCGACTGCATTTCGGAAGCAAATATGGAGATGCTCTTCAAAGAAACTACTGACGGCACTCTTTGCCTTGGCGAGGAAAGCTACGAGGTGGTAATCCTCCCCGACTGCGAAACCCTGCGCAAATCCACACAGAAAATGCTTTCCGATTTTGAAAGCAAGGGCGGCAGACTTATATTTGTAGGGCAAACTCCGAAATACACGGACGGAGAAGAAACAAACGCATTTGCCGAAAGAGAAGCAATGCCGATGTTTGAAAACGTTCTTACCGAAAGCCTTGACAGGTACAGAAAGGTAAGAATATATTCCTCTTACGGCGCACCCTCGAACAGATTTTTCCACAATCACATAAAATGCGCCGACAACACGGAGTATCTGTTTTTGGCAAGCAATGTGCGTCCGTCGGGAAAGCATAATGCGAAAGCGCAAAAATTTACGATATGCATAGACGGAAAATATTCGGCAGAGGTATGTGATACAATTTCAGGCGAAATATATCCCGTAAGTGCAGAGCATAAAAACGGCAGAACATATATCGGATATGATTTTTACGACAGTATGAGTCTGCTCCTTAAACTCACACCGTCAGCCGATGAGGTGCATATAAGCAAAAAAGCGCCGTCAAAAGCCGTTCCTTTAAAAATATGCAATTATATGAATTATACGCTGTCCGAGCCTAACGTGCTTTTGCTCGACAAAGCGCAGTTCTCGCTTGACGGCGGAGAATTTACCGAAAACAAGGATATTCTTCTCGGCGACAACGAAATAAGAAAATCGCTCGGACTTCCGCTCAGAATGGACGTTGTTCTTCAGCCGTGGGTTGTTCCCGGCGTATACGATCACACGATTGTGATGAAGTTTGAATTTGAGAGCGAAATCGAGGTTTCGGACGCTTATTTTGCGGCGGAACACATAGAAAAATCGGAAATAACCTTAAACGGCGAAAAGCTTGATAACGCAGTATGCGGTTATTACGTTGACAGAAGCATAAAGGAAATCAGACTCGGTACACTGAAAAAGGGCATAAACACAATAACCGTAAAAATGCCGTTCGGTCAAAAATCCAATCTTGAAAACTGCTTTATCCTCGGCAATTTCGGCGTAAGCCTTTGCGGAGAGAGGGCAGTAATAACAAAGATACCCGACAAGCTGTATTTCGGCGACGTATGCAAACAGGGGCTTCCGTTCTACGGCGGAAATATTACGTATCACGTAAAAGCGGACGGCGATATAACCGTATCACACGTGAATTATATCGGCGCCGCCGCAGACGCAGACGGAGATATGTCGCTCACGTTTGCGCCGTACAGCGCAGACGTAAGCTGTAAGAACACAGTCGGCATAACCGTATACGGAAACCGATTTAATACGTTCGGCGCAGTGCATAACATATCGGGCAGACGGTTTGTATCGCATCCGAACGAATGGCGCACAAGCGGAGATGAGCGCTGTGAAACCTATGTTTTAAAGCCCTGGGGGCTTATGACCGAGCCTTTAATACTGAAACGGGGTGATTAATATATGAATATTCTGCATATGAAATATGCGGTTGAGGTTGCAAAATCGGGTTCACTCAACAAGGCGGCGGAAAGCCTTGCAATGAATCAGCCGAATTTGAGCCGTGCGATAAAGGAACTCGAAAATTCGCTCGGCGTTGAGATTTTTACCAGAAGTGCAAAAGGTATGGTTTTAACGCCCGACGGGGAAACGTTTCTCCGCTATGCAAGCACAATCTTAAAGCAGGTGGACGAAGTTGAAAATATGTTCAAAAACGCCGCACTGCACAAAAAGCGTTTTTCCATATCGGTACCGAGAGCAAGCTATATTTCGGACGCCTTTTCAAACTTTTCCCTTGCTCTTTGCAAAGAGAAAAACGTTGAGATATTCTATAAGGAAACAAATGCACAGCGTGTTATAAAGAATATACTTGAGGCGGACTATAACCTCGGCATACTGCGCTACGCCGAAAACTTTGACAAGTTCTATTCCGACCTTTTCAAAGAAAAAGGCTTAAGGCATGAGCTGATTACGGAATTTAAGTATATTCTTCTTATGAATAAGAACAATCCGCTTGCAAAAAAGGATTTTATAACCTTTGAGGACCTCAAAGGCTATATAGAAATAGCGCACGCCGACCCGTTTGTGCCATCGCTTCCGTTTGCAAGCGTGCGCAAAGAGGAGCTGCCCGACAACATAGACCGCAGGATATTTGTTTTTGAAAGAGCGAGCCAGTTCGATTTGCTCTCCAAAAATCCCGATACGTTTATGTGGGTCACTCCCTCGCCGAAAAGTCTGCTTGACCGTTTCGGTCTTGTGGAAAAGAAAAATACAGAAAACAACAGAATATACAGGGACGTAATTATCCATAAAAAGGACTATGTTCTCTCCGAGCTTGACAAGCTGTTTATATCGGAACTTTGCCGATCAAAGCGTGAGCTTTTTTAGCTATATCGAATTTTACATTACCGATATACGCAATAAACATTTCCCAAGGTCCTGAAAGTATGTTAAAATATTATCAATGTCGGAAATATTCTCTCCGGCAGCTGTATAAAAGGCTTTATCATTACGAATAAGCAACAATTTACAAGGAGGATTATTATGTTGGAACGAAAGATTATTGATGGTGTGGAAGCACTTGAAGAAGCTCTTGCGAATATCAAAGAGGCGCAGAAGCAGTTTTCGTCTTTCACACAGGAACAGGTCGACAAAATATTTTTTGCCGCTGCGTCCGCTGCGAACAAGCAAAGAATACCTCTTGCAAAAATGGCAGTCGAGGAAACGGGTATGGGGGTCGTTGAGGATAAGGTTATAAAAAACAACTATGCGGCTGAATATATTTACAACGCATACAAAGACACCAAAACCTGCGGAGTCCTTGAAGAAGATAAGGCATACGGAATAAAGAAAATAGCAGAGCCGATAGGCGTTATTGCGGCTGTTATACCTACAACCAACCCTACGTCCACGGCTATATTTAAAACGCTTATAGCGCTTAAAACAAGAAATGCAATAATTATCTCACCGCACCCGAGAGCGAAAAAATCCACTATCGAGGCGGCTAAGGTGGTGCTTGACGCAGCCGTTAAGGCAGGCGCACCCGAGGGAATTATTAACTGGATAGATACACCGTCGCTCGAAATGACAAACCTTCTTATGAAAGAGGCGGACATCATACTTGCAACGGGCGGTCCGGGAATGGTTAAGGCGGCATATTCGAGCGGCAAGCCGGCGCTCGGCGTCGGTGCGGGAAACACCCCGGCAATTATTGACGACACGGCGGATATTGTGCTTGCGGTAAGTTCGATTATCCATTCAAAGACCTTCGACAACGGTATGATATGCGCATCGGAGCAGTCGGTAATAGTTCATAAGAACATATACGATGCGGTAAAAGAAGAATTTGAATACAGGGGCTGTTACTTCCTTACAAAGGACGAAACCGAAAAGGTAAGAAAAACTATTCTTATAAACGGCGCCCTCAACGCCAAGATAGTAGGTCAGCCGGCATACAAGATAGCACAGCTTGCCGGAGTTACGGTTCCCGAAACAACGAAAATTATTATCGGCGAAGTGGAAAGCGTTGAACTTTCGGAGGAATTTGCACACGAAAAACTCTCCCCCGTACTTGCAATGTACAAGGCAGAGGATATACATGACGCTTTCGACAAAGCGGAACATCTTATTGCGGACGGCGGATACGGTCATACATCATCAATATATTTGAACGCCGTAACGGAAAAAGAAAAGCTTGACGAATTTGCACACAGAATGAAAACCTGCCGCATACTTGTAAACACACCCTCGTCTCACGGCGGTATCGGAGATTTATATAACTTCAAGCTTGCGCCGTCGCTTACGCTCGGCTGCGGAAGCTGGGGCGGAAACTCGGTATCGGAAAACGTGGGAGTAAAGCATCTTATAAATATAAAAACAGTTGCCGAAAGAAGGGAAAATATGTTGTGGTTCAGAGCGCCTGAAAAGGTATATATCAAAAAGGGCTGTCTGCCCGTTGCTCTTGATGAGCTTAAGCACGTAATGGGTAAAAAGAGAGCGTTTATCGTAACCGACAGCTTCCTTTACCAGAACGGTTACACCAAGCCTATCACCGATAAGCTTGACGAAATGGGCATAGTTCATACAACATTCTTTGACGTTGCTCCCGACCCGACCTTAGGCTGTGCAAAAGAGGGCGCAAAGCAGATGTCCGCATTCAAACCCGACTGCATTATAGCGCTCGGCGGCGGCAGCGCAATGGACGCCGGCAAGATTATGTGGGTAATGTACGAGCACCCCGAGGCAGACTTTATGGATATGGCAATGCGCTTTATCGATATAAGAAAGCGTGTGTATACTTTCCCGAAAATGGGCGAAAAGGCATACTTTATCGCAATCCCGACCTCTGCCGGAACAGGCTCGGAGGTGACCCCGTTTGCGGTTATAACGGACGAAAATACGGGTGTTAAATATCCGCTTGCGGATTATCAGCTGCTGCCGAATATGGCGGTAATAGACACCGATTTCCATATGAGCGCACCGAAAGGGCTTACCGCCGCATCGGGCATAGACGCCGTAACGCACGCACTTGAGGCATACGCCTCGGTTATGGCTACCGATTACACGGACGGACTTGCGGTAAAAGCGCTCAAGAATATATTCAAGTATCTGCCCCGTGCTTATGACAACGGTCAGGAGGACATCGAGGCACGTGAAAAAATGGCGAACGCCGCAACAATGGCAGGTATGGCTTTTGCCAACGCATTCCTCGGCGTGTGCCATTCAATGGCTCACAAACTCGGAGCGTTCCATCATCTGCCGCACGGCGTTGCAAATGCGCTTATGATAGAAGAAGTTCTTCGCTTTAACGCCGCAGAAGCTCCCGCAAAAATGGGAACTTTCTCGCAGTACGATCACCCGAAAACGCTCGAAAGATACGCAGAGGTTGCGGACTCTCTCGGTCTCGGCGGCGACACGGACGAGGAAAAGCTTGAAAATCTCATAAAAGCGGTAAATGCTCTTAAAGACAGAGTGGGAATAAAGAAAACCATAAAGGATTACGGCATTGACGAAAAGGATTTCCTTGACAGACTCGACGCAATGGTAGAGCAGGCGTTTGACGACCAGTGCACGGGCGCAAATCCACGCTATCCGCTTATGAGCGAGATAAAGGAAATGTATCTTAACGCTTACTACGGCAAGCACAGCAAAAAAGCTGTCAAAAAGGAAAAGCTCGATACCGAAAAAGACGCTCACGATTTCAAACAGGCTTATCGAGAGGATAAAACAAGAAAGTAAAGGAGTGATAACAAATGAATCTGGACAGAATTATTGCGGTCAGAAACAACAAAACAATTTACCGTGACGGCAGTGTGTGCCTTAAAGTATTCAACAGCGATTTTTCAAAAGCGGATATTTTAAACGAAGCGCTCAATCAGGCACGGGTTGAGGAAACAGGACTCAATATTCCGAAAGTTCACGAAGTCACCGTTATAGACGGCAAGTGGACAATCGTTTCCGATTATATAAAAGGAAAAACTCTCGCACAGCTTATGGAAGAAAATCCACAAAAGAAAGACGAGTATATGGATTTGTTTGTAAATCTTCAGCTTGAGGTTCACAGCAAGGAATCTCCACTTTTGACGAAATTAAAGGATAAAATGAGCAGAAAAATCAGCCTTACGGATTTGAGTGCAACGGTCAGATACGATCTGCACACACGCCTTGAGGCTATGCCAAAGCACAAAAAGCTTTGCCACGGCGATTTCAACCCGTCAAACATTATCATCTCCGACGACGGCACGCCGTATATCCTCGACTGGTCGCATGCAACACAGGGAAACGCCTCCGCCGACGCCGCAAGAACATATCTTTTGTTCTGGCTTGACGGCAATATAACAGGCGCAGATAAGTATCTTGATTTGTTCTGCGAAAAGAGCGATACCGCAAAGCAGTACGTGCAGAAGTGGATGCCTATTGTGGCGGCTTCGCAGAGCGTCAAAGGCAACGAAAAGGAACGTGAATTCCTTAACTCATGGATAAACGTAGTTGACTACGAATAAATAAAAACATATAATACCCCCGGCGCCGCATTTTTGCGGCGGGGGTTTTGTGCCTTTACGGCACGGAAAGGAAGGTTTATTATGAAAGTAACAGTATGTATCGGATCATCATGTCACATTAAAGGCTCACGCCAGGTAGTGGAGCAATTGCAGTATCTTATAAGCGAAAATGCTCTCGGCGATAAGGTGGAGCTTGCGGGAACTTTTTGTATGGGAAGATGCCAGGACGGAGTCTGTGTAACGGTTGACGATAACTTCTTCTCGGTTTCTCCCGAAACGGTGGACGAGTTCTTTAAAGAAAACGTTATGGGTGCGGTGAAATGATTATTGAAATTTGTGTGGGGAGTTCGTGCCATATTAAAGGCTCGCACGAAATAGTTGAGCTTTTTCAAAAAGAAATCGAAACCCGAAAACTTGATAACGAAATCACGCTCGCCGGCTGTTTCTGCACCGGCAAATGCAACCGTGAGGGGGTTACGGTCGTGATTGACGATGTGACGCACACCGGTCTTACACCCGATAAATTCGCTGAATTTTTCAAAGAGAACGTACTTGATAAACTATAATGGAAAGGAACGGTTTTGGTTATGACAGATTGTCTGACTCTTAAAAAGTCCAACTGCAAAAACTGCTATAAATGCATACGCCACTGCCCCGTTAAATCAATCCGCTTTTCGGGAAATCAGGCGTATATTATAGGAAACGAATGTATTTTATGCGGACAGTGCTTTGTAGTCTGTCCCCAGAACGCAAAACAGATTGTTGACGAAACCGAAAAAGTCAAAGTGCTTTTAAACAGCGGCGATCCCGTATACGTAAGCCTTGCTCCGTCTTTTGTGGCAAATTATGACGGTGTGGGCATATCATCTATGCGCAAAGCCTTAAAGGCGCTCGGATTTGCCGATGCGGAGGAAACCGCAATAGGCGCAACAATGGTTAAAAACGAATATGAAAAAATGATTGATGACGGCACAAGAGACGTTATAATTTCCTCCTGCTGTCATTCGATAAATCTTTTGATACAAAAATATTTCCCGTTAGAACTTCCGTATCTTGCGGACGTTGTATCACCGATGCAGGCGCACTGCAACGAAATAAAGCGCATACACCCGAACGCAAAAACCGTTTTTATCGGGCCGTGCGTTGCAAAAAAGGACGAAGCGGCGCATTATGAGGGCATAGTTGACGCCGTACTGACGTTTGATGAGCTTACAAAATGGCTCAAAGATGAGGGCATAGAACTTGAGGCTCAAATGGATTTTGATAATGACAGCCGTGCCCGTTTCTTCCCCACTACCGGCGGAATTTTAAAAACAATGGCGCAGGATAACCCCGACTATACCTATATGGCGATAGACGGCGTGGAAAACTGCATTGCTGCGCTCAAGGACATTGAACAGGGCAAGATACATAAGTGCTTTATCGAAATGTCCGCCTGTATCGGCAGCTGTGTCGGCGGGCCTATAATGGAAAAATTCCACCGTGCCCCGATACAGGATTATATGGCTGTTGCAAACTTTGCCGGCAAAAACGATTTTGACGTTGTACAGCCGGACAGCCTTGAAATGCACAAAAGCTTTGAGGTTATAGAAAGAAAACTCCAGCCGCCGACCGATGCGGAGATTGAAGAAATTCTCCGTCAGATGGGCAAAACAAAGCCGTCCGACGAGCTGAACTGCGGTTCGTGCGGATACGATACCTGCCGTGAAAAGGCTGTGGCGATATACCAGGGCAAGGCGGAAATATCAATGTGTCTGCCGTATCTCAAAGACAAGGCGGAGTCATTCTCCGATACGATTGTAAAGAACACGCCGAACGGTCTGTTTGTGCTTAACGAGGCGCTTGAGGTACAGCAAATTAACAAAGCGGCATTAAAGATTATGAATTTGCGCAGTGCAAAGGATATTCTGGGCGACCAGGTAATCCGCGTGCTTGATCCAAAGCTGTTTTTAAACGTTCTTCAAAGCGGCAGGGATTTGCGCAACAAGCGTGTTTACCTTGCGGAATATGAAAGATACGTGGAGCAGACAATCATTCACGATAAGGACTACAAACTTCTCGTGTGCATAATGCGTGACATAACGGACGAAGAAACCGTCCGTGAGCAGAAAGAGAACATAAGCAAGCAGACTATAGAAATAACGGACAAGGTGGTTGACCGCCAGATGCGTATTGTACAGGAAATCGCATCGCTTTTGGGCGAGACGGCTGCCGAAACGAAAATCGCACTTACCAAGCTGAAGGAGACCATAGCAGATGAATAACTTATGTGCAGATATAGGATACAAGAGCATAAACCATTACGGCGAACAGCTTTGCGGTGATCACGTGGACGTGGTTGAGCAGGACGAAAACTCAACGGTCATTGTGCTTGCCGACGGACTCGGCAGCGGCGTGAAAGCCAGTATCCTGTCCACACTCACATCAAAAATAATATCGACTATGATGGCGGAGGGATTGTCGCTTGAGGAATGTGTTTCTACTATTGCGGCAACGCTCCCTATCTGCTCCGTCAGAGGTGTTGCGTATTCAACGTTTACAATTATCCACCTGATAGACAACGAAACCGCCGAGCTTATACAGTACGACAATCCGCAGATAATTCTTTTCCGAAATAATAAGAACTATGATTATCCCAAATCGGAAATGAACATTGACGGCAAAAAGGTGTACAAGTCGGTAATAGACCTTCAGGAGGACGATACGTTTATCGCAATGAGCGACGGCTGTCCGCACGCCGGAATAGGCATTGCCTATAATTTCGGCTGGAAACGTGAGGATATTATTGATTTTCTCGAGCCGCTCACCTGCGGAGGATTTACGGCAAAAACACTTGCGACAATCCTTGTTGACGAGTGCTTTAAGCTGTACGGCGAAAAACCCGGCGATGACGCCACTGCGTGCGTTGTACGCATACGCAGGCGCTCTCCCGTAAATCTGCTGTTCGGGCCGCCGTCAAACAGAGATGACTGCGACCGTATGATGTCGCTGTTCTTCTCAAAAGAGGGAAAACATATCGTCTGCGGGGGAACAACCTCCACAATTGCGGCGAAATATCTTAAAAAGCCGTTAAAGCCGAGCCTTAACTTTGAAAGCTCCGATATACCGCCCACAGCGGAAATCGAGGGCGTGGATCTGGTTACGGAGGGCGTTATAACAATAAACAAGGTATTGGAATACGCAAAAGATTATTTAAACACAAACGAAAGCTATTCGCATTGGGGATATAAGCATGACGGCGCTTCGCTTATATGCAGGCTTCTTTTCGAGGAGGCGACCGACATAAATTTCTATGTCGGACGGGCGGTAAACCCGGCGCATCAAAATCCCGAACTGCCGATTAACTTTAATATAAAAATGAACCTTGTCGAGGAACTTTCAAAATGCCTCCGACAAATGGGGAAACGAATAAAGGTAAGCTATTTTTAAAAGGAAGGGGTATTTTTTAATGAGAAAATTTGACACAAAGGTTCAGTATTTAAAATACAAAGTACTGCGTGAGGTGGCACGTGAAGCGTGGACGGATACGCTCTGGGACAATGCGTTTGACATTCCCAAGAAAATTATCCCCGGCAACACCCCCACAATGCGCTGCTGTGTGTACAAGGAGCGTGCCATACTTGCCGACCGTGTTAAGCTGGCAATGGGCGGCGATAAGGATAACCCCAACGTTATTGAGGTTATAGAAACCGCCTGCGACGAATGTCCGATGGGCGGATATGAGGTGACAAACTCATGCCGAGGCTGTCTTGCGCACCGCTGTGAGGACGTGTGCAAAAGGGGCGCTATTACTTTTGATCAGGACCACGTAGCACATATTGATAAATCTAAATGTGTCGACTGCGGTGCTTGCGCAAAGGTCTGTCCGTTTACGGCAATCGCAAACAGAAAACGCCCGTGCATTAACGCCTGCAAGATAAAAGCAATATCTATGAACGAGAACAAGGCGGCAAAGATTGATAATGATAAATGTATCTCCTGCGGTGCCTGCGTGTATCAGTGTCCGTTCGGCGCAATCACGGATAAATCGTATATACTGGACGTTATCGACGCAATAAAAAAGAGCAAAAGCAATTCGGAATACAAGGTTTATGCACTTGTTGCGCCGTCGATCTCGAGCCAGTTCAAATACGCAAAGCTCGGTCAGGTTATAAAGGGACTTAAAGAGCTTGGATTTTATACGGTAGTCGAAGCGGCGCTCGGTGCGGATATGGTTGCATATGCGGAGTCTGCCGAACTTGCGGAAAAGGGATTTTTGACAAGCTCCTGCTGTCCGGCATTTGTTGATTATGTGTATAAAGCTTTCCCTGCGCTTTCGGAACACATATCGCACAACCTGTCACCTATGGCGACAATCGCAAAATATATAAAAGAGCATGAAGAAAATGTTAAGATAGTGTTTATAGGTCCGTGTACCGCAAAGAAAATGGAGGTGCAAAAAGACGCCGTTAAGCCGTATGTTGACTCGGCAATAACGTTTGAGGAACTGCAGGCGCTGTTTGACAGCAGGGACATTGATATAACGGCTCTTGACGAGGATATTCTCGACAACGCCTCATACTTCGGAAGAATTTTCGCACGCTGCGGCGGACTTGCCGACGCTGTTGCGGAGGGACTTAAGGAGCAGGGCATCGAGGACTTTGAATTAAAGCCTGTTTCCTGTGACGGAATTGAAGCCTGCAGAATGGCGCTTTTGAAAAAGAGCAAAAATCTGCTTGACGTAAACTTTATCGAGGGTATGGCATGTGTCGGCGGCTGTATCGGCGGAGCAGGCTGTCTGACTCACGGCGAGAGAAATAAAGCCGAAGTTGATAAATACGGACGTGAAGCTTACGAAAAAACAATCACCGAAGCAATTTCAATGCTGAAATAAATAAAAAAACAAATAACAGTCCGCACCGCTGCGGACTGTTATTTGCTTTTTACGGTCTGCGCTAAAGAAATAGCGGTCTGTGCATTTTGCTACCGCTTTTCAGTGACTTTAGAAAAATAGTGCAGAATGGACAAACTGAGCCCGACGGCGTACATAGGTACTCCAAGTGGTTCAGTTTGTTCATAGCAAAAAGCGTTTTTTTACGCTTTTTGCGGTCTGTGCATTTTGCTAAAGTCACTTATACGGCTGCACGCTTTTCTTCTATTACCCTTTCCAGCGCCTCGACAATGTAATCCTCCGTTACGTCCTGCAGCGACACGGGAGTTACGGCGTTGCGCATTATACAGCTCAAAAACTCCTCCGCATCGTCACGGCGGTAAAATATTCCGTTTATCTGACGCATTTCAACATTTTTTCCGCCTGCACAGCGTGTGATTTTGCTCACCCTCACGCCGTAGCTTTTGAGCGGTGAAAATTCCTCCGCAATCTCCTCCGTTATCATATGATACTCCAGAATTGTATCGGAATATTCACCCATATGTACTTTACCGTACAAAATTTCACTCTCCATTTTTTATTTCCTCCAATTATGTTCGTAACAGGGATAATTATACTCCCCCGCCGCCCGAAAGTCCAGATAAATCGTCCGCAAAAAACGACGTGTTTTGGCTTTTTATCCTTATTTTTTCGATATTTTCGGCGAACGCTGTCGAACATTTAAACGATATGTCATCTTTTTGTATACGAAAGTTTAATAATTGTGTCCGCAGACACTATTTTTTTTCATATATTTCAAAATAACGGTTGATATTTGAAGTGTTTTGCTGTATAATAGAATATGTCTTATTATGGGGGAGGTATGCATAGTGATGTTTAAAAACATCAGGTATGATATAAAATCTATACTTGAGCGTGACCCGGCGGCAAGAAACGGTTTTGAGGTGTTTTTGCTTTATTCCGGCTTTCACGCTTTATTGTGGTATCGTGCCGCACACTTTTTCTACAAATTAAAGATGAAGTTTATCGCCCGTCTGCTTTCACAGCTGGGACGGTGGTTTACGGGAATAGAGATACACCCCGGCGCAACAATCGGGCGCGGACTTATGATAGACCACGGCATGGGCGTGGTTATAGGCGAAACCACTGTTATCGGCGATGACTGTACAATATATCAGGGAGTTACGCTCGGAGGTACGGGCAAGGAAAAAGGCAAGCGCCACCCCACTATCGGAAACAATGTTATGATAGGCAGCGGCGCAAAAATACTCGGGCCGTTCAAGGTCGGCGATAATTCCAAAATAGCCGCCGGAGCGGTTGTTCTCTCGGAGGTGCCGGAGGATTGTACGGCAGTCGGTATTCCGGCAAGGGTCGTGCGCAAAAAGGGCGAGGTTGTAAAATGCGATCTTGACCAGGTACGTATCCCCGATCCGCTTACCGAACAGCTGTGTACCTTAAGCGTTCACGTAGCAAAGCTTGAAAAGGAAATTGAAGAACTGAAAAAAGGAAAGACTGAAAATGAAAATATATAATACACTGACACGCAAAAAAGAGGAATTTGTTCCTATAGATAAGAACGAAGTGAAAATGTATTCCTGCGGTCCTACCGTCTATGATTATTTCCATATAGGAAACGCAAGACCGTTTATCATATTCGATACAATGCGCCGTTATCTTGAATATCTCGGCTACAAGGTAAAATTCGTTCAGAATTTTACCGACATTGACGATAAGATGATTAAGCGTGCAAACGAAGAAGGCATAACCGTAAAGGAACTCGGCGAAAGATTTATAAAAGAATATTTCGAGGACGCACAGGCACTCGGCATACACAAGGCGAGCGTTCATCCCAAGGCTACGGAGAACATAGACGCCATAATTGACGTTGTCAAAAAGCTTGTTGACAACGGACACGCATATGAGGTTGACGGCAACGTTTATTTCTCGGCAAAAAAATTCAAAGGATACGGCAAGCTGTCGCATCAGCCTTTGGACGCACTCGAAGCAGGTGCAAGAATAGACGTAAACGAGCATAAAAAAGACCCGATGGATTTTGTTGTCTGGAAAGCGCAGAAGCCGGGCGAGCCGGCATGGGAAAGTCCCTGGGGTATGGGACGTCCGGGCTGGCACATAGAATGTTCGGCAATGGTAAACAAATACCTCGGCGAAACGATAGACATTCATTCGGGCGGTCAGGATTTAATTTTCCCGCATCACGAAAACGAGATAGCGCAGAGCGAATGTGCAAACGGCAAGCCGTTTGCGCACTACTGGATGCATAACGGATATATTAACATTAACAATCAGAAAATGAGCAAATCGCTCGGAAACTTCTTTACGGTGCGTGATATACGCAAGAAGTACGACAGCGAGGTTATCAGATTTTTTATGCTGAGCGCTCATTACAGAAATCCGATAAATTTTGCCGATACGCTTATGGAGCAGGCAAAATCCGCTGTTGAGAGAGTTTATACCTGTCTTGAAAATCTCGAATTTCTCGAAAAGAACAGCCAAGACAAGGATATGTGCGAAAAATGCACCGCAATTGCCGAAAAAATCGACCAATGCCGCACAAAGTTCATTGACGCTATGGATGATGACCTTAACACGGCAGACGCAATTGCCGCAATATTCGATATAGTTTATATTGCAAACACTGAAATAACGGCGGATCTGCCTAAATCCGTTATCCGCAAAGCTATAGATATGATACACGAGCTGGGCAGTGTACTCGGCTTGTTCAACAACGAAAACAAGAAATCAATAGATGAAGAAGTGGAAAAGCTTATCGAGGCAAGAAATAAGGCAAGAGCCGAGAAAAACTGGGCAGAGGCTGACGCTATAAGAGATAAGCTTAAGGAAATGAACATAGTCCTTAAAGATACGCCCAACGGTGTACAATGGAGTTTTATACAATGATTTGTACAGATAAACAGCCAAATCAGTATTCGCCGCTTGTGCTTGCATATATAGGCGACGCCGTTTATGAAGTGTATGTCAGGAGCCGTGTAATAGAGGAAAATCCCGATATGCCGGCGCACAAGCTGCATATGCAGACGGTTAAATACGTAAAAGCGCATGCACAGTCAAACAGTATTCACGCTATGATGAGTATGCTTACCGCAGAGGAGGAGGCGGTCTTTAAACGCGGCAGAAATGCCAAATCCCCCACTGCGGCAAAGAATGCGTCGCTTATAGATTACCGCCACGCAACGGGTTTTGAGGCGCTTATCGGTTATACATATATTTCCGATGATAAACAAAGGCTTGAAACATTGATGCGTACAGCATATGAAAATGCGTTTACCGAAACAGAGAAATCTTAAAGTTTGTGCTTTGCACAGAAAGGAATGATATTATGGATAAAAAAAGGGTTACAGAGCTTTCTATAATTGCTAACAAAGTCAGAAAGCACGCAATTACGGGGGTTTACTGTGCAAAGTCGGGGCACCCGGGAGGATCGCTCTCATCGGCGGACATTATGACGCTCCTCTATTTTGAGGTAATGAACGTTGATCCGAAAAATCCGAAAATGGAGGACAGAGACAGATTTGTACTGTCAAAGGGTCACTGCGCACCGGCTCTTTACGGCGTGCTTGCGGAAAAGGGATATTTCCCCGTTGAGGATATAAAGACGCTCAGAAACATAAAAAGCTATCTCCAGGGACACCCGGATATGAATAAAATTCCGGGAATAGATATGTCGACAGGCTCGCTCGGTCAAGGCATTTCCGCAGCAGGCGGAATGGCGCTTGCCGCAAAGCTTGACAAAAAAGATTACCGTGTGTATTCGATACTCGGCGACGGTGAGCTTGAAGAAGGACAGGTATGGGAACAGGCTATGTTTGCGGCTCATTATAAACTGGACAATCTTACCGTATTTGTTGACAACAATGGACTCCAGATTGACGGAAACGTTGAGGACGTAATGAATCCCAATCCGATAGACAAGAAATTCGAGGCGTTCGGCTGGCACGTGATAGTAACCGACGCACATGATATTGAAAAGCTCTATGATGCGGTCAATGAGGCAAAGAACACAAAGGACAAGCCTACCGCAGTAATAATGAAATCGGTAAAGGGCAAGAACGTGTCATTTATGGAAAACGAAGCAGGCTGGCACGGTTCCGCACCCAATGAGGAACAGTACAAGCAGGCAATAGCGGAACTTGACGCAAAGATTGCAGAACTGGAGGCGGTATTATAATGGGAAAAACAGCTACAAGAGAATCATACGGAAAAGCGCTCGTAAAATACGGCGAGGACGAAAGAATAGTTGTTCTTGACGCAGACCTTTCAAAATCGACAAAAACGGAAATGTTCAAAAAAGCATATCCCGAACGTTTTATAAACGCAGGTATTGCAGAGGCAAATATGATGTGCGTTGCGGCAGGACTTGCGGCAAGCGGAAAGATTGCCTTTGCGTCAAGCTTTGCGATGTTTGCGGCAGGACGTGCCTTTGAACAGATAAGAAATTCGATAGGATATACTCACCTTAACGTAAAGATAGGCGCAACACACGCCGGAATTTCCGTGGGCGAGGACGGAGCAACGCACCAGTGCCTGGAGGATATTGCACTTATGCGCACCATTCCGGGAATGGTTATAATAAACCCGGCAGACGATATTGAAGCACAGCTTGCCGTAAAGGCGGCTATCGACCATGACGGTCCCGTTTATATGCGTTTCGGACGTCTTGCGGTTGAGGACATAAACAGTGCCGACTATAATTTTGAGCTTGGAAAAGGCGTTATGCTCAAAGACGGCACAGACGTAACTCTTATCGGCACGGGACTTATGGTTGCCGAGGTGCTTAAAGCGGCAGAAATCCTCGAAAAAGACGGAATAAGCGCAAGAGTTATTAATATTCATACAATAAAACCGATTGACGAGGAAATAATAATAAAAGCGTCAAAAGAAACAGGCGCAATCGTTACGGCAGAGGAGCACTATATAATGGGCGGACTCGGCAGTGCCGTTACAGAGGTTGTATGCGCAGGCGCACCCTGCCCCGTTAAGATAGTGGGAACGGATCGTTTCGGACGTTCGGGAACTCCTGCGGAGCTGTTTGAGGCATACGGTCTTACGGCTGAAAATATAGCGGAGAACGCAAAAGCCGCCATAGCTTTAAAGAAATAATATGCCGGAAAGGATTTAACTATGTATAAAAAGTTTTGCACAATACTTCTTTGCATAATATGCGTTATTGCTCTTTGCTCGTGCGGCGGCGTTTTTGCACCGTCGGCAACGCCCGTACCGAGACTTTCCCCGTCGGATATAATGTCCGTTGATGAAGCGGCGGAATTTACCGGCTGTGCAATGCTCCAAGACGGCGATATAACCGAGCAGGACGGCAAAAAGACCGTTGTATACGTAAGTAACCCGAAAGGCGACTCCGACTCGGTAACGGTTGAAATAACGCAATGCGGCGATAATCTGTCAATAGACGAGGTGTGGAACAGATATGATTCCGCAAGACTCAAACGCCCGAGTGCCAAAACGGCGGAGGGCATAGGCTCGGACGCATACGTTGCGTTTCCGTACATTCATATTTATGACCGCGGCTGTGAAATAACAATTGCGGCAGGCTCGGGCAGTGATGACGGGCAGGAGGCACTTTTAAAGCGTATGGGCGAACGTGCGGTAAATAATTTAAGAAAATACATTTCGGAATAAAAAAAATATGAGCTAAGCTCATATTTTTTTATTTGTAAATATCACATCAAAGCTTTCCGGGCGATGGAAATCAGGCTTTTCCGTTCCCGTTTCACGCCAGCACCCCCAGTGCGGATACTTTGCTTTTTCACCCGTTTTATACAGATTTCCCACTATAAGTCCGCCGTGGATATAGTCGGGGAAAAACCGTTTTATAAAATCAACGCTTATATAATACTCAGCCTCCCAGCGGTCGGGAAAAATCTGCGTTTTGGGATTAAGCGTATCTATCACTTCAGTCGCTATCTGCGTGCTGTTCTCCCGTTCCGTGCTGTTTGAACAATACATTGCACCGTTCGGATTTATTTCAAAATTTATGTAATGATTGTCGGTTTCGGGCGCAAATTTCACAAACAGCTCCATTGCACTGTCGCAGTAAATGTCCGTGTTATGCTCCGTCTGTATGGCGGAAAGCTCCGTTTCGTATGACACAAAGTGTACGGCAAATCCGTTATCATCTCTTGTTATCTCGGCAAATGTTTTCGGCTTGTATCCGTTAATATCCCACGGATAGTTCATAATTTCGATTTTTTTTGTTTCTTTCATATCCATTTCTCCCGCAATATTTATACATATATAATGATACTCTTTTTTTATACATTTTTCAATATTGATTTCGCCAAAAATAAATGATATAATTGTAATATATGATGAAAAAGGAGCGCTTATAAATTGAGACCTAAGCTTGGGAGTATTTTCCCCGATATAACAGATGACGAAATAAAGGATTTAGAGGTCGAGAAAATATCTCTTTCAAAAAACAGACGCCAAATGTCCGTGCTGTTCGGAGAGGGTACTTCGAGATACCTGATGGATAAGGCATGTGCGGAACTGAAAAAGAGCTGTTCCCTTTCGGGCATAAAAGCGGACGCCGTATCGGGCGGAAAGTTTGAAGAAAACAACGTTATGTACTATGAAGCACCCGAAAATGAGGAACACTCCTCCCCCGAAACGGTACGCCGCACCAACAGAAAGGTCGGCAGAGTAAACACGGGCGATATGCTTTACGGCAGACCGATAAAGGGCGATGTTTTTTCCATTTCATCGATAAACGAAAATTCGGGACGGGTTATCGTATCGGGAAAGGTTTTCAGTGCCGATGAACGTGAGATAACCTCAAAAAAAACAGGCAAGCAGTTTCATCTGATAACGATGGATATTACCGATATGCAGGACTCTGTCAGCATAAAAATGTTTGTCACGAAAAAAGATGATGACAGCGCCTTTAAAAACTTTTTCGGAAAGATAAAAAAAGGCGTAAAGGGCGGCGGAATATACATTGTGTGCCGTGGCAAGGCGCAGTATGACGACTATGCCAAAGAAGTAATCATTATGGCAAACGACATTGCCGAAATCCCCGCACCGCCCGTAAGACAGGACAACGAAGCCGTAAAGCGTGTGGAACTGCATATGCACACACAGATGTCAACGATGGACGGCGTGTCCTCTGCCGCAGACCTTATAAACCGTGCGATATACTGGGGGCATAAGGCGATAGCGCTTACCGACCACGGAGTTGTGCAGTCGTATCCCGACGCAATGAAAGCGTCCGACCTGAACACAAAAATCAAGGTGCTGTACGGCGTAGAGGGGTATCTGATAGACGACAGCAAAAAAATTATATACGACTCCGAACTGTGCTGCGGTGCAGACATACACTCGCCGTTTGTGGTGTTCGATATAGAAACAACGGGGCTTGACAAGCACACGTGCGGAATTACAGAAATAGGAGCGGTAAAGGTCGAAAACGGAGTAATAACGGATAAATGGTCGACCTTTGTAAATCCCGGTATGCCCATACCTGAAAAGATAGTTGAGCTTACGGGTATAACGGACAAAATGGTTAAGGACGCTCTCCCGATAGAGGAACAGCTTGAAAGCTTCAAGGATTTCTGCAAAGGCTGTATAGTGGCGGCGCACAATGCCGAGTTTGACGTGGGATTTATGAAAGAAAAAGCGGCAAAAATGGGATCGTCCTTTGATTTTCCGTATCTCGATACGCTGACGCTCGCAAGGTGTCTGTATCCCGATCTGCCAAACCATAAGCTGGATACCCTTACAAAGCATCTGAATATAATACTCGAAAACCATCACCGTGCCGTTGATGATGCAAAGGCAACGGCGGATATTTTCGTTAAAATGCTTGAAAAGCTTGAAAGCATAGATAAGACAGATATTTGCTCGCTCAATGAGCAGTTTAATTTGCGTATGACGGCAAAAAAGAGCCGTGCATACCACATAATAATACTTGCAAAAAATCTTACGGGAATACGGCATATATATGAACTTGTGTCAGAATCGCATTTGAGCTATTTCCACCGTACACCGAGAATACCCCGAAGTCTGCTTGAAGAAAAGCGAGAGGGACTTATACTCGGCTCTGCGTGTGAAGCGGGCGAGCTTTTCCGTGCAATGACAAGCGGTAAAACCGAAGAAGAACTTGAGGAAATTGCTAATTTTTACGATTATCTTGAAATACAGCCAATCGGAAACAACGCATTTATGAAGTATGCGGACGAATATCCGAACGTCAACACAGATGAGGATTTGCAAAATCTTAACAAGCGTATAGTTGAACTCGGGGACAAGCTCGGAAAGAAGGTATGCGCAACCTGTGACGTGCATTTTCTTGATAAAGAGGGTGCCGATTACCGCAAAATACTTATGCATTACAAGGGTTTTAAGGACGCTGATAACCAGGCGCCGCTTTATCTGCGCACCACAAAGGAAATGCTTGACGAATTTGCATACCTCGGAAAAGAAAAAGCGTACGAAGTCGTTGTAACGAACACTAACCTTATAGCCGATATGATAGAGGACGTGCGCCCTATTCCGAAAGAAAAATGTCCGCCTGTTGTCGAGGGCGCAAAGGACGCCATAGTGAACGATTCCATGAAAAAGGCTATGGAAATATACGGCAACCCCCTCCCCCCGCTTGTAAAGGAGCGGCTTGACAAAGAGCTTCATTCAATAACCACATACGGATTTTCGGTTATGTACAGGATTGCGCAGGAGCTTGTAAGGAAATCGCTCTCGGACGGCTACCTCGTAGGCTCGAGAGGCTCGGTAGGCTCGTCGTTTGTTGCGTTTCTGTCGGATATTACCGAGGTAAATTCACTGCCGGCGCACTATATCTGCCCCAATTGCAAGTATGTCGAATTTGTCGAAAGCGACACGGGTATATCCGGCTGTGACCTGCCCGATAAAGTGTGTCCCAAATGCGGTACACAATGCGATAAGGACGGCCATGACATTCCGTTTGAAACGTTTCTCGGTTTCAAAGGCGATAAAGAACCTGATATAGACCTTAATTTTTCGGGCGAATATCAGCCTGTCATACACAAGTATACAGAAACGTTTTTCGGTGAGGGATTTGTGTTCCGTGCAGGTACAATAGGCACGGTTGCCGAAAAAACCGCATACGGATATGTATTGAAATACTGCGAAGAAAAGGGCATTACCATGCGTAAGGCGGAAATGGCACGTCTTGCGGCAGGCTGCGTCGGGGTTAAGCGTACCTCGGGTCAGCACCCCGGCGGAATAATTGTTGTGCCGTACACAAACAACATACACGAATTCTGTCCCGTTCAGCACCCGGCGGACGATGTGCACTCGACTATATTCACAACGCACTTTGATTATCACTCGATAGATCAGAACCTGTTAAAGCTTGACGAGCTCGGACACGATGATCCGACCGTTATACGAATGTTGGAGGATTTAACGGGCGTAAACGCACGTAAAATTCCGCTTGACGATAAAAAGACGCTCAGTCTTTTCACGTCAAACGAGGCGCTCGGCTTAAATGATGATATAGGCACACCGCTCGGCACATATGGCATACCGGAGTTCGGAACAAAATTTGTACGGCAGATGCTTGAGGATACAAAGCCGACCAAGTTTTCGGAGCTTGTGCGAATATCGGGACTTTCGCACGGTACGGACGTGTGGCTCGGAAATGCGCAGGACTTGATACGCCAGGGACTTACCGACCTGTCGCACTCCATCTGTGCACGTGACGATATTATGATTTACCTCATTGCCGCAGGCGTTGAGGCGGGTCATTCGTTCAAGATAATGGAGAGCGTGCGTAAGGGAAAAGGCTTAAAGCCGGAGGACGAGGAGGCAATGCGTGCCGCAAACGTACCCGAATGGTACATTGACTCGTGCAAAAAAATCAAGTATATGTTCCCGAAAGCGCACGCCGTGGCGTATGTTACAATGGCATTCCGCATAGCGTGGTTTAAGGTATATCAGCCCGTAGCCTTTTATATTGCGTATTTCTCGGTGCGTGCGGACGATTTTGATGCGTCAATCATGGCAAGAGGAAAAGCCGTTGCACGTGAGGCGCTTAACGAAGTGTTACAGAAAAAGAAGGACGGAGTTTCAACCCCGAAAGAGGAGGGACTCATTCCGATACTTGAAATATGTATCGAAATGTACGCAAGAGGAATAAACTTTGCCCCGATAGACTTGTATAAGAGCCATGCGACCGACTTTCTGCCGTGCGATGACGGCATACTGCCGCCGCTTAACGCACTTGCCGGTATGGGCGAAAATGCGGCAAAATCCATAACAAAGGCACGTGAGGACGGACCGTTTAAGACGGTAAGCGACTTAAAGGAGCGGACGGGAATAACGAAATCCGTTGCGGAGCTTTTGGAGGATTATGGCTGTTTTGACGATCTGCCCGATGCGGATCAGGTAAGCTTGTTTGATTAAGAATGTATTTTGTATAAAAATGGCTTACTCTTTTCGAAAATGTGTTTTGTACGGGACGATGCCTTTCATCGTCCCTAATTAAACCGCATAACGTTTCGGGTTGATGAAGGCATCACCCCCTACAGATACGTTTTCAATAACGGCAAGCCAAACCGCCCAAAATCAACACCGCACGCCGTAGGACAGGGGCTTGCTCCTGCCGAATTGTACATCATACGAAATAATGGTTTCGGGACGATGCCATCATCGTTCCTTTAAAATTAATTTAAAAATTGTGAAATATTAACGATTAACCATTGACAAATGGGAAATATCGTGGTATAATAGTCCTTGCGTTAAAGCAATCGGGGTGTAGCGCAGCTGGTAGCGCACACGTCTGGGGGGCGTGATGCCGCAGGTTCAAGTCCTGTCACTCCGACCAACTTCAAATCCGCATAAACATAGTGTTTATGCGGATTTTTATTGCTTTAATTTTTTGTTGGTGCAGTCAAATGCGGTATTTTTTTTCAAGAAAATTTAGTCAAAAGTTAGTCAAAAAATATGCGGTTACTTTACGGCCTGCGCAAGCAGTCATCTTTAAATAAAAAGAGGAACGCAAGCGTTCCTCTTTTTTATTTACTTTTTACCGATAAGCTTTTCTATGAAATCGCTCATAAAATCCGCTATTCCCTTTTTGCGGACTTCTTTTTCCGCAACTATATCTATTTTCCCTATTTCCGCACCGTTTCGGGTGAATTTCATTTCACCTATCTTTTGCCCCTCTTTTACCGGTGCGGCTATATCCGTGTACATTTCGGTATGCGTTTCCGTTTCGGCGGCGTCATCTTTTCTGACAAGGCGTGAAAAGCTCTCACCGCACACGGCGTTTACCTTTTTATCCACGCCTTTTTTTACCTCCGCTTCCTCCGCAAAATCTCCCTTTTTCACAGGCATATCTATTTTATAAGACGCAAAACCGTAATCCAAAAGCGCACGTGCGGACGAAAATCTCTTGGCGGACGTGGGCGCCCCCAAAACAACCGCTATAAGCTGCATATTATCTCTTTTTGCCGTTGCGCTCAAACAGCACAGTGCCTTTGAGGTTGAGCCTGTTTTAAGACCGTTTGCGCCGTCATAAAAGCGCACAAGCTTGTTTGTGTTTGCAAGCTTAAACTTGCCGCCACGCAGTTCATCTGTCCATATTGAAGTATAATTAAATATATCGGTATGCTTTATAAGCTCCCTCGACATAATTGCAACATCTCTTGCGCTTGAATAGTGACCGTCCTCGTCAAGTCCGTTTGTGTTCATAAAATGAGTATTGTTCATACCAAGCTCCTCGGCACGCTTATTCATTTTTTCCACAAACGCCGCCTCACTGCCCGTAAGATGCTCCGCCATGGCAACACAGCCGTCGTTTGCGCTGGCAACGGCAATACCCTTTAACATATCGTTTACGCTTATCTGCTCTCCCGTTTCGAGAAACATTGTAGAACCGCCGTAGCTCATAGCATTGTCGCTTACCGTTACGGTATCGTCGTAAGTTATTGTTCCGTTATCTATTGCCTCCATAATCAGAAGCATTGTCATAATCTTTGTCACGCTTGCGATAGGGAGCTTTTCGTCGGCATTATTTTCGTACAGGACTTCACCTGTTGACGCCTCCATAAGGAGTACCGCTTTTGCGTCGGTTTCTACGGACGGCTCCTCCGCAAACGCCGACATCGGCGCAGTAAGCATAAAAACACACAGCATAAAACACAGTGCTTTTTTCATAAATATAATCATTCCTTTCCGTGCCCAATCCTTAAATTGATAAATCATATTATTTATATAATTTACCAAAAACGGATTTTTATTCAGAAATCAGCAAAAAATCAATGCACGAAAAAAGGACTTAATCCTGTTTATTAAGTCCCTTAATTAAATTATTATGTTTGGCGGCAATACGGAACGTTTGTTTTTATTTATCGGCTTTTATATGTAGACTTTGCACTTTTATTTTTGCGTAACGAAAAATATAAATCACCTCTGTCACCCGTATAAATTGGCAAAATAAAAAGTGTGCAGACCGTCACAGCCCGCACACCGAAAAACGCAAACTCCGACAGTCGCCAAACTAATTGAATATGATAAGAACAAAGCCGTACCATTCCAATTGGAATTTGCGTTTTTTGCAATTCATACAGAATAGTATAGCAAAATAAACCCGTTCTTCATAAAAAGAAAAGTCCTCATCAAAAAATATTCAATTAGTTTGGCAAAATTATTGTATCACACTTTTTCGCTTTTATCAACATGTTTTATCAAACATTAATAAAAAAGTGCGATAACTCGCACCTCAACACCCCTGCCCCTCAATCTTGAGGG
>ERZ808246.498-NODE-498-length-32584-cov-4.071967_pt1 | contig 32584 bp, 23 predicted proteins | sample MGYA00521083_ERZ808246 | MGnify/ENA primary metagenome ERZ808246 (study PRJEB31516, sample SAMN03275577) | gut metagenome | biome: mammalia-associated habitat; material: feces | host: Papio cynocephalus | place: Kenya | collected 2012-07-07 ...
TGTCTGCGGTGACGCCCATTGTGCACAGAAAAATGTCGCCCTTTGTTACGTCCTTTGAATTTATTTTAATATCTTTCACCGCAACGTCGGCGGCACCCGGGTATATATCGCTCAGCTTTTTCAAAACCTACACTTCCAATATCAATAAGTATTTATAAAACCTGACTCAAAATCAGCACAAAATGTTGCAAAAGCACATTGCGTTTTTATTGCGGCTGTAATTTAAATTTGTTTTTTTGCGCGCCGCGGTGGCGATTAAGACGATTAATATAAAAAGATAATACCATAATACGTCACGGTTTTCAATAGAAACAAAGAGGGACTGTAAAAAATGCATTTTACAATCCCTGTTCACTCAGTTCTTTTTGAATTGCTGTTTCATACGCTGTTCTTTTGAAAGAATCTTTTTGCGCATACGAATACTTTTCGGCGTAACCTCGACAAGCTCGTCGTCGCCTATAAATTCAAGCGACTGTTCAAGGCTCAAAACCGTGTGCGGAACAAGCCTTAAAGCCTCGTCACTACCCGAAGCGCGCGTGTTTGTCATCTGTTTTTTCTTGCAGACGTTGCAAACTATATCCTCGCTTTTTGACGACTCGCCGACAATCATACCCTCGTAGACCTCAACGCCGGGCCCTATAAAAAGCCTGCCCCTGTCCTGGGTATTGAAAAGTCCGTAGCCCGTGCTTTCGCCCGTTTCGTGAGCGATGATAGAGCCGCGCTCGCGCATCTGAATATCGCCCTTATAAGGCTCATACCCTGCAAAAAGGTTATTCATAATGCCGTTGCCGTTTGTGTCGGTCATAAACTCACTGCGGTAGCCGATAAGCCCCCTTGCGGGTATTTTAAACTCAACATGAGTAGAGCCGCCGTCGCGAACGTCCATATTTTCAAGCTCGCCTTTTCTTGAGCCTATCTTTTCCATAACCGCGCCGACATAATCCTGAGGCACTTCGATTATAAGAAGCTCCATAGGCTCTAAAAGCTGACCGTTTTCGTCGCGCTTGTAAATAACCTTGGGGTTAGACACCTGAAACTCATATCCCTGACGGCGCATAGTTTCGATAAGAATTGAAATGTGAAGCTCGCCCCTGCCCGAAACCTTGAATGAATCTGTTGTTTCGGTTTCTTCAACGCGCATACTTACGTTTGTTTCGACCTCTTTAAACAGCCTTGCCCTTATGTTGCGCGATGTTACAAACTTGCCCTCGCGCCCTGCAAACGGGCTGTCGTTAACCATAAAGTTCATTGAAATGGTCGGCTCGTCGATTTTAACAAAGGGAAGCGGGTCGGGCTTTCCGAGCTCACAGGCAGTTTCGCCGATGTTAAGGTCTGCAATGCCGGAAACGGCAACAAGGTCGCCCATTTTGGCGTTTTGGCACTCAACGCGCTTTAAGCCCTCGAACTGATAAAGCTTTACAACCTTGACGTTTTCAATTGTGCCGTCCTGCTTGCAAAGGGTTACGGTTTCGCCCTCTCTTACAGAGCCGCGTTCAACCCTGCCTATACCTATTCTGCCGAGATAATCGTCATAATCAAGGCTTGAAAACAAAATCTGCAAATCGCCGTCAACATCGCCGCAGGGAGGCTCTATATTTTCAAGAATAGAGTCAAGAAGCGGCCTCATATCACCCTCGCGCACATCGGGGTCAAGAGAAGAATAACCGTCTCTTGCCGAAGCGAAAACCACGGGGAAATCTATTTGGTCGTCGTTGGCGCCAAGCTCTATGAAAAGGTCAAGCACTTCGTCTATAACCTCACGCGGGCGTGCGCCGGGACGGTCTATCTTGTTTATTACGACAATAGCTTTTTTGCCCAAAGCAAGCGCTTTTTTAAGAACAAAGCGTGTTTGCGGCATACAGCCTTCAAACGCGTCCACAAGAAGCAAAACGCCGTCAACCATCATCATTATGCGCTCAACCTCGCCGCCGAAATCGGCATGGCCGGGAGTGTCAACAATATTGATTTTTACGCCTTTGTAGTGTATGCCCGTGTTTTTTGAAAGAATCGTAATTCCGCGCTCTCTTTCAAGGTCGTTTGAGTCCATTACGCGCTCTTCGACCTGCTCGTTTGCACGGAAAATGCCGCTTTGGCGCAAAAGCTGGTCAACAAGCGTGGTTTTGCCGTGGTCAACGTGAGCGATTATTGCAACGTTTCTTATATCTTCTCTTTTTGTCACACTTTCACCTTCAAATTAATTTAAACGTATATACCCACCGCTGTGCGGATATTTTTTAAAGAAGCTTTACGCCCTTTTCGGCGCAAAGTTTTTTCATTTCGTCGGGCCAAAGCGAAGCCTGAACCTCGCCTATATGCTCTTTGCCCAAAAGCAGCATGCATACTCTTGACTGACCTATGCCGCCGCCTATTGTAAGCGGCAATTCGTTTTCGAGTATCATTTTGTGATAGGGATATTCTTTTCTTTCTTCTTTGTTTGCTTCTTTAAGCTGATAAGAAAGCGACTCGCTGTCAACTCTTATGCCCATTGAAGAAACCTCAAAAGATTCACCGAGAACGTCGCTGTAAACAAGTATGTCGCCGTTAAGACTCCAATCGTCATAGTCGGGCGCTCTGCCGTCGTGCGGCGCGCCGTTTTTGAGCTTACCGCCGATGCCCATAAGGAACACTGTTTTGTGCTCTTTTGTTATCTCTCTTTCGCGCTCCTTCGGCGAAAGAGCGGGGTAACGCTCAAGAAGCTCTTCGGCGGTGATAAAATAAACATCGCGCGAGAGTGTTACGGGAATTTGCGGAAACGCCTTTTTAACCGTATCAAGCGTATCGCAAAGCGCATTTACGATTTTCTTTACAACGTCCTTTAAAAACTCAACATTGCGTTCTTCTCTTGAAATTACGCGTTCCCAGTCCCACTGGTCAACATATATCGAATGAAGATTGTCAAACTCCTCGTCGCGCCTTATGGCGTTCATATCGGTATAAAGCCCCTCGCCCGCGCTGAAGCCGTATTCGTAAAGAGCAAGCCTTTTCCACTTTGCAAGCGAATGAACTATTACAGCCCTTCCCGCCTCGGGCATATTTTTTATATCGAACGACACCGCGCGTTCAACGCCGTTAAGGTCGTCGTTAATTCCGCTTTTTTCTGTTACGAAAAGCGGTGCGGAAATTCTGTCAAGATTCAAAGCCGCGGCAAGGTTGTCCTCAAACGTGTCGCGGACAAGCTTTATTGCTTTTTGCGTGTCTCTGAGCGAAAGGGTCGAATTGTAGGAGTCTTTTAATATCAGCACCGAAATGCCCCCGTTCATAAAATAATACGGTTAATTATTATACCATTTAAATTCGCTATAATCAAGAATTTTTATTACGCTTACTGCAAAAATCCTACAAAATATGAGCCTTTAAATTATTTAAATTGACGGTTTTTCCGCCGTTATGTTGATATTGCGCGCGTCTTTTGATAAAATTTTCAAAAAAAGCGCGGAGGCTCTTATGAAATTCAAAAATGTTCTTTTGGCAAGCGATTTTGACGGAACGCTGAAAAACGACAGCGGCGTTATAACGCCCGACGTAATTGACGCAATTAAATACTTTATAAAAGAGGGCGGCTTTTTCACCGTTTGCACGGGCAGAGTTTTTCAGGGCTTTCACCTGTACTGCGAAGAATATATAAACGCGCCCGTGCTTTTGGGCAACGGCGCTATGGCGTACGATTATAAAGACAATAAAGTGATTTTTGACGACGCGATAGAAGAAGAGGGCATAAAGCCCTTAGAAGAGATACACAGGCTTTTCCCCGAGGCGGCGTTTGAAATGTATTCGTTTAAAAAAGTTACGGCGCTTAACCCCGAAGAAACATCGGTAAGGCATTTTACAAGTCAGGATATTTCATTTGAAACGGTAAAAAGCTTTAAAGAAGCTGTGCTGCCGTGGACAAAGGTTATGATTCACTCCCCTTATAACAGCAAAGCAATACAAAAAGAGCTTGAAAAATACCCCGAAATTAATTTTTTGAGAACCGACGGCGACTATATAGAGGTTTTAAAAAAGGGCGTCGATAAAGGCGTTGGGCTTTTAAAGCTCGGCAAAGCGCTCGGCTGCAAAAAAGCCGATATTTATTCGGCGGGCGACGGCTATAACGATGTTGAAATGCTAAAAGCCACACGCGCAGGATTTGTACCCGAAAACGGCTCTGAAGAGGCGCTTCTCTCGGCAACATATATAACGCGTTCAAATAACGACGGCTGTATAGCGCACGCAATAGAAATACTTGACGGGCTTTATTAATAAAAGTGGCTGTAAAAAAGTCCGGACCGCAAAAAGCAAAGAAATGACAACTTAATGCTTTTTGCTATGAATTAATCTCACCCTCGGAGTACCTTTGTACGCCGTCGGGCAAGTGCTAAACGCCGAAAACGGCGTTTAGCATTCGATTAATTCATTCTGAACATTTTTTCCAAGCCACTTTTCCAAATAAAATTGTGTGGGGCTGTAAAAAGCATTTTTTACAGCCCCTAATTTAATTATTTTTCATCGGGTTCAAAAGCCATTCCTTCATACTGCATTTTTACGGTTTCGCGCTCGAAGCCGTCAAGATTTGCATAGCGGTCGGAATAGTAATTGTATTTGTCGATTGAATATGTGTCGTCGGGCGACATTGTAATAATTGTACAGCCGCGCTGTGAACCGATTTTGTTTATGCCCGAATACGCAAGGCAGTCAACGCTGTAGCCGTAAGAAAGCACAACGCCCTTGTAACGAAGCGCATAGTTGTTTATGTGGTCGTGACCGCAGAACATAGCCTTTGTTGAACCAAGCTTTACAACTGTTTCAAAAAGGTCGTCCTCGCCGCTTCCGCAACAAACATTTTCGCCTTTAAAGCCGCCGATATATTTAACGTTTTCGGTGTCTTTGTGACCGTTCTCTTTAAATTCAGCCCATGCGTCACGGTATTCCGTGAGCGGAATGTGGAAGAAAAGGAAAGACTGAACCTTTTTATCGGCGTCATAAGCTATCCCCTTTTCTGCGGCTGTTTTGGCATTTTCGCTTTCAAGCGAAGCGATAACGTTTTTGTACCATTCAATCTGATTGTCGTGCACGTTATCGTAATGCCAGAAAATACCGAACGGGTCATCGTCAAGATAGGCGTGCGTATCAAGCGAAATAAGCGCGTTTGTTATTATTCCGTCTGAATTTTTAACCTTAATAACATTGTTGCAGCTGCCGTCAACGTTTTCGGGACCGGCTTTGAATATGCAATGCTCATAACCGCTGTTTTCATAAAAATCCGCAATATCCTCGCGCGAATAATATGCATAAGCTTCGGTATCGTGATTGCCGAAAGTCATTGTCCAGTACACGCCGAGGCTTTCCATAAGCTCCGCAAATACCATCGCCGGGCTTTTGTTGTTAAGCGTTCCCGCCTGGAAGGGCACGGGGAACGCAAGGTCGCCCGTAACGACAACAAGGTCGGGCTTTTCGCGGGTTATCATCGCGGCAACGGCGTTCATAGCCTGTTTGTCTTTGCTTATTGCCGACATATAGCCTATTCCGAGGTGAACGTCTGTCAGCTGCATAACGCGAAGGTCGCGGTCGGTTGTAAATACCCAATCGCCGTTTTCATCCTTTTCGGGAACAAGCTGTGCTTCGTCATATGAAACCTTTTTATAGCTTTTTGTTTTTTTAAGCATTGCGCTTCGGCTGAAAAGGTTTGCGACAAGCGTAAATACCGAAATAAAAACTATTACGGCAAGTATTATAACAAGCGCCTTTTTGGCTCTTTTTTTGCGCCTTACCTTTTTTTCAGCCTTTGAAAATTCTTTTTTCTCTTTGCCTGCGTTCATTTATCTCGCTCCTTTGTCGTAAGGTATACCCTCGGCTTTAGGTGCGCGTGACTTTTTAGAGGTGAACGCAAGCACTACAAGCGTAATTATATAGGGAAGCATTCTGTAAACGTGCGGGCTTACGCCGAGCTGTGCCAGCGCATAAACGCCGTCGCCGTTTATATCAATTGTGGTGTAGGACGCGGCGATGCATTTGAAAAGTCCGAAAAGGACTGCCGAAAACGCAATGTTGCCGGGATTCCAGTTACCGAAAATCATAACCGCGAGAGCCAGGAAGCCGAAGCCCGCAACCTCGCCGGTTGAAGCGCAGTTTGCCGCGGCAAGCGCATAAACAAATCCGCCGACGCCTGCAAGCGCGCCCGATATTGTTGTGCCGGCATAACGCATCTTTTTAACGTTAATTCCGAGAGAGTCCGCCGCTTGCGGATTTTCGCCGCAGGCACGAAGTCTTAAACCGAAACGCGTTTTATAAAGAATTATTGAAAGCACAACAAAAAGAAGAATGCAAACATAAGTTGAAATATAAACCTTGTTTAAAAACAATTCGCCGAAAAAGCCGATGTCTGTCTCGCGGTCAATTCCGAAGGTGCTCTTTTTGAGCATAAACCACGAAGGAGCGTCGCCCTCTATAAGAAGCGTGTTTTGTCTTGCAATAACGTTTATAAGGAAAAGAACAAGTGCCGGAGCCAACATATTGAGAGCCGTGCCGCCGATTGTCTGGTCAGCTTTGAGGTTGATTGCCGAGAATGAAAGAAGAAGCGAGAATATTGCGCCCGCAAAAGCACAGACAAGCATTGCCGTGAGCAATAAAAGCTGACCCTGCTTAATATCGAAAACACCTTTCATCTGCATTGTTCTTATAAACAGAACGCCGATAAACGCGCCGAAAATCATAATACCTTCAAGCGCAAGGTTGATTATACCGCTTCGCTCGGCGAACACGCCTGCAAGGGCAACGATGAGAAGAGGAACTGCGAATACCATAGTTTGCTGTATCAAAAATACCATTATTTATCCTCTCCTTTCGCGTTTTCCGAAACGGCGGTTTTTGCCGCTTTTTTAAGCTGTGATTTTTTTGCTCTGTTTTCGAGCGCGGTTTTGATGAAGAGTGAGAACGCACTCATATAAACGATTACCGCGATGATTATATCGGTAAGATACTCGTTGTAGGCCGTAAGGTTTTTAATCTGAAGACCAGCAATGTTGAGCATCGACATAAAGCAGCCCGCAAAGATAACCGCTATCGGGTTGTTTGTTGCAAGAAGCGCAACGGGAATGCCGTTGAAGCCGACTGCGGGGAGCGACTGATAGGTCGACCAATAAAACTCTGTATTACCGCCGAGCCAATAAAGAGCCGCCGCACTGCCCGCAAGGCCGCCCGCGATAGCCATTGAAAGGATTATGCAGAATTTGTCGTTTATGCCGGCGTATTTTGCCGCGTGCCTGTTAGAGCCGCAGGCTTTGAGCTTGTAGCCGAGCGTTGTGCGCGACATAAGAACATAAACAAGAATTGCAAGCACAATTGCAATGATTATTCCGCCGTTCACCTGTGACCCGGGGAAAAGCTTGTCAAGCCCGAGCTTTGAAGTCGAAACCTCATTAAAGCTTGTTTTGCAGATGTAGCCGACCTTGCCGTATTCGTATGAGTTTTTGAGCGCGTCGTGCGACTCAAAGAACCACGTTACAAGGTTTGCCGCAATCCAGTTTGTCATAATACAGGCAATTACCTCGTTGACATTTAAAAGCGCCTTGAAAAGTCCCGAAAGAGCGCCCCAAAGGCCGCCGACAATAATGCCGCCCAAAAAGGCGATTACCCAAATAAGCGTCGGGTTTACTTTATCGTGAGGGATAGAAAGCGCGAGATAAAGCGTTGCCGCCGTACCCATAAGGTACTGACCGGGTGCGCCGATATTGAAAAGTCCCGTTTTAAAGGCAACGGCAACCGAAAGTCCCGTAAGAATAAGAGGCGTTGCTCTGAAAAGAAGGTCGCCCATATTAATCGGGTTAAAGCCGAAAGTTAAGTTGCCCACCGCGTCGCGCCCCGTGCTGAAAACACCGAGGAAAACGAGCTTTACGCCATCAATTATATTTTCTGCCGGCATTGACTTATTTACCGCGCCGACTATAACGATTATTATACTGCCGACAATAAGTCCGATGAATATTGAAAACAGTGATGAAAATACCGACTGTGAAGCGCCGCTTTGAAAGAAGCCTTTTTTCTTCAAAAGAGGCGAATTAGGTGTGCTGTTCTTTTTCATATCAGTTCGCCTCTCCTTTCCTTTTGGCGCCGGACATATAAAGTCCGAGTTCTTCGGGCGTTGTGTTTTTCGGGTCAACCTCGCCCACGATTTCACCCTCGTACATAACAAGGATTCTGTCCGAAAGCGAAAGCACTTCGTCAAGCTCAAGCGAAACAAGAAGTATCGCCGCGCCTTTGTCGCGCTCGCTCACAAGCTGAGAATGTATATACTCAATCGCGCCGACGTCAAGTCCGCGCGTGGGCTGAACGGCTATAAGAAGCGGTTTTTCGCGGTCAATCTCACGGGCGATTATCGCCTTTTGCTGGTTGCCGCCCGACATACTTGCGGCAACGGTTACGGCGCCCTGACCCGAGCGAACGTCAAAGCGTTCTATAAGCTCGTCGGCATATTTTCTTACCTCGCCGAATTTTATAAAGCCCATCTTCTGAAAGCGTTTTTCGTCAAAACGCTGAAGAACAAGGTTTTCTTCAAGCGTATTCTTTAAAACAAGGCCGTGCTTGTGCCTGTCCTCGGGGATATGCGAAATACCCGTTTTATTTCTCTTTTTTATGCTGCTGTGCGTAATGTTTTCGCCGCAGAGCGTTATTTTTCCGCTTTTGACGGGTTCAAGGCCCGTTATACCCTGAATAAGCTCGGTCTGACCGTTGCCGTCAATACCCGCAATACAAACAATTTCGCCCGCTCTTACGTCAAAGCTGACGTCCTTAACGGCGTTGTTCTTGTGTATTTTTGACGGCACTGTAAGGTTTTCGACCGAAAGAACGACTTCTTTAGGCTGTGCCTGCTCTTTTACAACTTCAAGCTGAACGGGTCTTCCGACCATCATTGTGGAAAGCTCCTGCTTTGTTACGTCGGCAGTGTTAACGGTGCCGATGCACTTGCCTTTTCTTAAAACCGTTACCCTGTCCGAAACCGCCATAATTTCGTTGAGCTTGTGCGTAATGAAGAGGATTGACTTGCCCTCTTCTTTAAAGCTTCGCATTATATTCATAAGCTCGTCGATTTCCTGCGGGGTAAGAACAGCCGTCGGCTCGTCGAAAATCAGTATTTCGTTTTCGCGGTAAAGCATTTTAAGTATTTCAACGCGCTGCTGCATACCGACCGTAATATCTTCAACCTTGGCGTTTACATCAACCTTCAAGCCGTATTTTTCAGAAAGCTCCATTACCTGTTTTTTTGCTTCTTTTTTCTGCAAAAAGCCGAGCTTTGTGGTTTCCGCACCGAGAATTATGTTGTCAAGCACAGAAAAAACGTCGATAAGCTTAAAATGCTGATGCACCATTCCGATTCCGAGAGCGGTGGCGTCGTTCGGGTCTTTTATATCGACAACCTCGCCGTTCTTTTTAATAACGCCCTTTTCGGGTCTGTAAAGTCCGAAAAGCACCGACATAAGCGTGGATTTGCCCGCGCCGTTTTCGCCGAGCAGGGCGTGAATTTCGCCGCGCTTTAAACGAAGGGTTACATCGTCGTTTGCGATGATTCCGGGAAACTCCTTCGTTATGTTGAGCATTTCTATAATATATTCATTTTGCAATTGCAATCACATCCGTTTTTGTTGCGTTTTTCAAGAAAAATGTTACCAAAAGGTTCAACCCAAAAAGGTGGGGAAGATGACTCTTCCCCACCCCATGTGCTTAACTTATTTAACTAATTCAAAGTTAACGTTTGCATAAGTTTCGGGTTTCTCAAGGTGAGTATAATCGTTGTCAACCTTAACTGAGCCGTCTTTGATAGAAGCGAAAAGCTTGTTATAGTCTTCAACTGTGAATTTCTTGAGTGACCATGTATCGGTGGGAAGACCTACAGCGTCGTCAGCTGCGCCGAGAGATGTAAGAACGCCGCCGATTTCATCAAACTTGCCGTCATAGAATTTTGCAAGCGAGAAGCCAACTGCTTCGCGGATACCCTTCATAGCGGAAGTGATGACTGTGTCTGAAAGGTTGGACTGGTCAACGTCAACGCCGATAACCTTGCCGTCGTTGGCAGCAGCTGCCGAGAAAGCAGACTGGCACATAGAACCGCCGCAGGCAAATACTACCTGTGTGCCGGTTGAATACCAACCTTCAAGCATTGTGGTAAGGTCGCTTGATGCCGAGAAGCTTGAACCGAAGTTCCAGCTGTACTTAACGTCAACCTTTGTGTTGAGCTCTTTAGCTGCGTCGTTAGCGCCCTGAACAAAGCCGAATCCGAATCTGCAGCAAGCAGGGTTCTCTCCGCCGCCGCCGCCCGAGAAGCCGAGCTTTGTATAGCCTTCCTTAACTACTGCATAACCTGCAAGGTAGCCGGACTGCTCTTCGCTGAATACAACAGCCGCAACGTTTTTAAGAACTTCTTTTTTGGAGTCCTGAAGAACGGAACCGTCGATGAATACAAACTTAACGTCTGTAAACTCTTCGGCAGCTTTCGCAAGAGCGTTGCCCTGAAGGAAGCCTGCAGCAACGATAATCTTCGCGCCGTTGTCGGCAGCGGATTTCATAGCGTTGTATCTGTCTTCGTCAGTAGCCTGGTCGCCGTTTGCGGGCTGATAGTACTTATAAGACTTGCCGTTTTCGAAAGCATATTTCTTTATGCCTTCCCAAGTGCCCTGGTTAAAGGATTTGTCCTTTAACTGACCGACGTCTGTAACAAAAGCGATTTCATATTTGCCGTCTGCCGATGTATAGTTGTCATCAACATCGTCATAATTGAAAGGCTTGTTTGTGTCACTCGGGTCGGTGTTTGTTCCGGCGGGAGTTGTTGTATTGTCTTTGTCGCCGTTTCCGCCGCAAGCCGCAAAGCAGCCGACAACGAGAACGAGAGCCAATACAAGTGCTAAAACTTTTTTCATGGTTAACATCCTCCTGAAAATTTTTGGGTTAAGATTTTGTCAATCTCCATCCTCAATGATAATAGCACACATATGAAAATTTTTCAACTAAAATTTTCAATTTCTACAATTTTTTTGTTGGGGTTTTCGGTTTATTGTGCAAATCAGCCTAAATTTTTGCTTTTATTTTGTTCTTTTATTTTTTTCTTCCAGCAGGAATAGCACATTGCGACATAGCTGTCGTTGCCGCCGAGGAAAATCTGCGCGCCGTCGGTTACTATTTTTCCGTTTCCGTCTATTCTTGCGTTTACGGTGGCTTTTCTGCCGCACTCGCACATGGTTTTTATTTCGGAAAACTCGTCGGCAATCTCAAGAAGTCTGCCGCTTCCGGGGAAAACGTGCGTCAAAAAGTCCGTTCTTAAGCCGAAGCAAAGCACGGGAACGTTAAGCTCGTCCACAATATCCCTTAATTCGTCTATCTGCTCGCGCGAAAAGAACTGCGCTTCGTCGGCGATTATAACGTCGGCGTGCTCGGGGCGGTTTTTCATTTCTTCGTAAATGTTGCACGTCTCGGAAATTGCCGTTCCCTCCGCCGTAAGCCCTATTCTTGATTTTACCGTAAACACGCCGTCGCGCTCGTCTACCGAAGGCTTTATTAACCATACCTTCATTCCGCGTTCTTCGTAATTGAATTTTGTTATAAGAGCCTGCGCTGTTTTTGAGCTGCCCATAGCTCCGTATTTAAAATACAGTTTTGCCATTTTTACACCCGTCTTATTTTTTGATTATTTCTTTGTTCTTGCCTTTTCAAGGTCAAGGCGCATTTGTTTTTTCGTTTTTTCGTCAATCTTATAAAAGAACATGGGTATCATTGAAAGCACGGTTGAAATACCCGGCATTGCAATATATGCAAACATCACTATGTTCTGCATTTTTACGGTAACTTCAACACCGTCTATATAGCCTGAAATTCCGATTATAAGTATTCCGACGGCAACAGCCAAGGCATTGCTCACCTTTATTGCCATACTGAGTATTGCAAAGCACACCCCCTCTTTGCGTTTACCCGTTTTCCACTCGATATAATCGACTGTGTCCGACGTCATTATCGGCGGAAGCAGGTTATTGGGAGAGAACATAAACGAAACGAAGAACTGTGTTATCCATATAAATATTACGGCGCCAATCCCTGAGCGCACGGGCGAGCCTTCGGGCATAAAAAGATATGCCGCGAACGAAACGGCAGACACGATTCCGCCGTAAACGGCAAAGCCTATAAACGTCTTTTTCTCGCCGAATTTTTTATTTACGATGGGCGCAACAACAACGCCGATAAGCCCCACAACGCCGCCCGTTATGCCTATAAGCCACGTTGCGTTTGACGTGGGGTCAAGCTCTCCGCCGCCCGCGAGCAGCTCCGAAAGCCCGGGGAAATAAACCTTTCCGACAAGCGCGCCGCCCGCCTGAACGACTATTCCGAGAGCCATTGTGCGCGCAAAGCCGAGAATATATGTTAAGAAAATAATAAGCATCATCTTGTTTGTTTTAAGCTCAACAAACATTTCTTTAAACGAAAACGACTCGGAAGATGTGCTTTTTACAGTTTCCTTTGAGCAAAAATAGATTAAAAGATAAAGCGCTGTTCCGACGACCAAAAGGAAAAGCGCCGTCACGAGGTAATATAATCTGTCTGGGTAGCCCTCGGGATAAACCGCACCGAGAACCATCATAACCACGGTAACGATTATTCCCGCCGCGGCAAGTCCGATTGTTTTAAAAATATTTGCGATTCCCGCGGCAAAGTTGCGCTCCTCTGCAACGGGCGAAAGAAGCGAAAGCATGCCCTGAGACGGAATATCGGCAAAGCTCATTGAAATATTCCAAAGCACGGTTGTAAGCGTTATGTAAAGATACATAAAAAGCTTGCTTTTAAACGGAATATAAATGAAAATTACCGTTGTCATTACGGCTATCGGCACAGAGCTGAAAAGAATCCACGGCTTTATTTTGCCGCCTTTTAAATTGCTTTTGTCAATAAGCGCGCCTATAACGGGGTCCGCTATACAGCTTATAAGCTTTGCCAAAAGAATTATTATTGCCGCCGCATAAAAGATTTTGCCGTCAAACGCGGAATACATTTTATTATAGAACTCCATCTGGAAGGAGTTCATATAGCCTATAAAAAGCTGTACCCCGAGAATGCCGAGTCCGTAAATCACCGCAGATTTTGTTGTAAGTATCTTCGGCTTTTCGGACGCTTTTGTTTTTTTACCCATTACCTTACCACCTTTGCAGCCGGAATGCGGCTGCTTTATAAATAGTACCCTCTTTTTTAAAATAACATATTCCTTAATAAATTACAATCATTATTGACAAAATGAATACAAAAAAGTAAAATCAGTATTATACTGAAACCGACAGGAGATATTATTTATGGCAACTTTCAAACCATTTAAAGCACTGCGCCCATTGCCTTCATACGCAAAAGACGTTGCGGCGCTTCCGTATGACGTTATGAACAGCGAAGAAGCGCGCGAAGCGGTCAAAGGGCACCCCTACTCTTTTCTTCACGTTGACAAAGCGGAAATAGACCTTCCCGAGGGCACATACCTTTACAGCGACGAAGTATATGAAAAAGCCGCCGAAAACCTTAAAAAGCTCGAAAGCGACGGCATTATGAAAACGGACGAAAAGCCCTGCTTTTACATTTACCGTCAGATAATGAACGGCAGAGAGCAAACGGGTCTTGTCGGCTGTGCTTCGGTTGACGACTACATCAACAACAAAATCAAAAAGCATGAGCTTACAAGAGCGGACAAAGAAGCCGACCGCATTCGCCACGTTGACACCTGCGACGCAAACACCGGACCCATCTTTCTTTGCTGCCGCGACAACGCTCATATGAACAGCGTTATAGAAGAGATTAAGAAAAACGAAAAGCCCGTTTATGACTTTGTAAGCGACGACGGAATTTCGCACACGGTTTGGGTCATTTCGGACGAAGACATTACAAAAGACCTTTCAAGCACGCTGGAAAATGCGGGCGACTTTTATATTGCCGACGGTCATCACCGCTGTGCTTCTGCGGTAAACGTTGCAAAAATGCGCCGCGAAAGCTTCCCGAATTACACAGGCGACGAAGAATTTAACTTTTTCCTTGCGGTGCTTTTCCCTGTAAGCTGTCTTTCGATTATGGACTATAACCGCGTTGTAAAAGACCTTAACGGACTTTCTTCCGACGAATTTATTGAAAAAATATCGGAAAAATTCGATGTATGCGAGCACGAAGGCGGCGTATTCAAGCCCGAATCAAAACATACATTCGGAATGTATCTTGATAAAAAATGGTACAAACTCGCCGCCAAAGAAGGAACGTTTGACGAAAGCGACCCCGTTGACAGGCTTGACGTTTCGGTGCTTCAAAACAACCTTCTCACGCCCGTTCTCGGCATAGGCGACCCGCGCGTTGACAAACGCATTGACTTTATCGGCGGTATTCGCGGACTTAAAGAGCTTGAAAACCGCGTTGACAACGGAATGCGCGTTGCTTTTTCAATGTATCCGACAACGCTTGACGACCTTATGGCAATAGCGGACGCGGGCAAAATTATGCCCCCGAAATCAACATGGTTTGAGCCGAAGCTTATGAGCGGACTTTTCATTCACAAGCTTGAAACGAAATAAAACTGAAAAATAAAAGAGGTTTTTATGTTTAAAATAGGCTGTCACTTATCAAGTTCAAAAGGGTATCTTGCCATGGCGCAGGAGGCGTTTAAAATCGGCGCAAACGATTTTCAGTTTTTTACACGCAATCCGCGCGGCGGCACTGCAAAACCCCTTGACCTTGAAGACGTTGCAAAATTTGAAGCATACAGAAAAGAAAACGGCATCGTTTCGGTGCTTGCCCACGCGCCTTACACCATGAACGCCTGTTCAAAAGACCCGCATTTGCGCGATTTTGCGCGCGATATGATGGCTGACGACATTTCGAAGCTTGAAAACATTGAGGGCGCGATGTATAACTTTCATCCCGGAAGCCACGTCGGTCAGGGGCTTGAAACGGGAATCGAATATATCTCGCAAATGCTGGACACCGTGCTTTTTAAGGAGCAAAAAACGGTTGTTCTGCTTGAAACAATGGCGGGAAAAGGCAGTGAGGTCGGAAGCCGCTTTTCGGAGCTTCGCGAAATTATTGACAAAGTTTCGCTTAACGAAAAACTCGGCGTTTGCCTTGACACCTGCCACATCTTTGACGCAGGCTATGACATTGTAAATGACCTTGACGGGGTGCTTGAAGAGTTTGACGAAACAATCGGTTTAAAAAGACTTAAAGCAATTCACCTTAACGACAGTATGAATTATCTCGGCTGTCACAAGGACCGCCACGCAAAAATCGGCGAAGGCGCCATTGGGCTTGACGCAATTTCTGGAATAATCAATCACCCGAAGTTAAGAGAGCTGCCGTTTTTCCTTGAAACGCCGAACGACATTGCGGGATACGAAAAAGAAATTACTCTTTTAAAATCGCTTTACAAGTCATAATGCGGTATTTTTGTGATTTATCGCGTTACCGGCCGAAAATTTTTCGCAAGTGTCAAAATATTACATTTTAATCTCTTGCATTTTGTAATGTTATATGATAGTATAATTCATAGGTGTAAAGGAAGCGGTCATCCGAACTTTTATCCGTTTAAATGATTACACAATTTAAAATGCGGATTTTTCGCGTTTTATTTTCAGTAAGCGTTTCAGACGGACCATTCCTACAGATGCCGGATCACCTGCCACAAATTATCTCAAGAAAAGGTGTGAACGTATGAACGGTTCCTCAAGAAGAACAATCAACGAAAACGACAGACGCGTTAAAAGAACAAAACGCTCTTTGCGCGACGCTCTCTTTAAACTTTTGAGCGAAAAGCCCTTTAACCAGATTTCTGTTACTGAGCTTACAGACCTCGCCGATGTAAACAGGGCTACTTTCTATTTCTATTATGACGACATATACGATATGCTTATCCATATTCAGGACGAGGTATTTGCTCAGTTTGAATCGCTCGTTCTCGGCAACGACATTCTCGATTCTACCGACGAAATGGAAGAGTATTTCACAGGGCTTCTTAATTTCTGCATCGAAAACTACGATATGTGCAGATTCGTTCTTTCAAACGACGTCAGCAACGTTCTTTGGAAAAAGATTATTAAGCTCATTACAAGAAACGTTCCCAACTCCAAAAAACGCTTTCCTGCAGACGACCCCAGATGCTACATCACAACATATGCCATATCCGCTCTTATCGGCGTTGTTACGGCATGGCTTAGCGACGGAATGAAGGTTCCCGCAGAAGAGCTTGCAAAAGTTATGACAAAGCTTTATCTCGGCGGTTCTTCAAGCGTAAAATAAGTCCGTTTTAAAAAATCAAACGCAATTCACGGTGCATTTTTTAAGCAGTTGTGAATTGCGTTTTTTATTATGGCATTACTTATTTCATAAAAAAAGCCGCAGCACAGTTGTTTGTGATGCGGCTTTTAATATAATTACTCTACGGATTTAAGCGACTCAACCATGCTTATCTTTTTGAGTTTAAAGTGCATAGCAAGGTTTACTATGACCGCAAACAGCAATGTGAGCGCCGCGGATATAACGAAGCTTAAAGGCTTTAAGTCCGTGCTGAACGTAACCGTGTCAATATCTATAACACCGATTATGGCAAAGTTAAGGAATACGCCGAGAACAAGCCCCAAAATTATGCCGATAACGGTTAAGAAAACGTTTTCACGGTAAATATACGCCGAAACCTCGCCGTCATAGAAGCCGAGAACCTTAAGAGTTGCAAGCTCTCTTATGCGCTCGTTGATGTTTATATTGTTAAGGTTATAAAGAACAACAAACGCAAGCGCCATTGCGGCGAATATAAGGATTATCGTAACAAGGTTAAGGCTGTTGATTATGTTCTTGAAATTGTCGATAACAACAGATGTATAAACCGTTCCGTTTATGCCGTCTATATCGTTAATCTGCGTTTCAAGAGCATTTTTGTCGTCCGCAGTGAAGTTATCGGGCGTGTGGCAGAAGAGGTAGTTATATGTCGGCGCACTGCCCGTGATATTAGCATAGCACGTCGGCGTAAGGTATACATAGTGGAAGGTATAGTTATCAACAATGCCAGTTACGGGAATCGTATATTCAACCGTTCTTGAGCCTTCAAGCCACGTTACCTTGATTGAATCGCCGACCTTTGTGTTTGTCTTTTTGGCAAACTTGCTTGTGATAATTGCGCCGTCGTCCGTAAGACTTACCGTTTTGCCCTTGTGAACAAGGTTTACAAACTGCGGAAGCGTTTCGGGCGATTCGCTTACAAGCACGTCAACCTCAAGTCGTTCGTCGCTTCTGTCGGAGAAGCCTGTGCAGACTTTAAGATAACCGAGCATTGACGACTCAATGCCGTTAAGAGAATTGACTTTTGAAACAATTTCGCTGTCCTGCGAGCTACTTTGACCGCGCTTTAAAACGACCTGAAGGTCATACTGCGCAACGCCGTTTTCGCCGTACTGATTTTCAATAACCGACGAAATTGAGTCCTGAAGCCCGAACGCCGCAAGCATAAGCGCCGTACAGCCGGCAATACCGAGGACGGTAACAAAAAATCTCTTTTTGTTTCTGAAAAGATTTCGCGCGGTAACCTTTGAAGTGAAATTCATTCTGTTCCAGATGAACTTTATGTTTTCGAGGAACACGCGCTTGCCCTCTTTCGGGGGCTTCGGGCGCATAAGTACTGCGGGAACCGAAACAAGCTCGCTTCTGCACGCAAGAAGCGCCGCGCCGACTGTCGTTCCGACAGAAAGAATTATGCCGAGAACTATATAAACGGGAATGTAATGAATTACAAGGTCGGGTATGTCATACATTATCTGCCACGCCGAGAAAATCGCTTTGGGGAAAACATAGAAGCCCGCCGAAACACCGATTATAACGCCGAAAAGGCTTGCCGTGCCCGCATACAAAATATACTTTCCGACAATCATTTTGTTTGAATAGCCGAGAGCCTTTAACGTACCGAGCTGTGTGCGCTCCTCTTCAACCATTCTTGTCATTGTGGTAAGGCAAATAAGCGTTGACACAATAAAGAAGAAGGTCGGGAAAATGTAAGCAAGCTTCTGCATATTTTCGGCAACCTGACCGTAGCCCGTGTAGCCCGGGGAATCGTTGCGGTCATAAACAAACCAGAACGCGCCGTTTTTAATGTTCTCAATAAGCGCAACGCCCTTATTGTATTCGGTTTTTGCGGTACCGAGCTTTGCTTCGGCTTCTGCCTCGGCGTCTTTAAGCTTCTTTTCGGCGCTGACTATAAGCGCTTTGATGTTCTGATACTGCTGGGTCTTTGTTGCAAGTGTTATTTGCGCCTGATTGTATTTTGTCTGCGCTTCAATTGCGCCGAGCTTTAAAGTAAGACCGCTTTCGTCAAGCTTTGTTTTATATGCGGCAAGCTGTTTTTCCGCCGAAGAAAGCTGTGCTTTTGCGGCTTTAAGCTGAGCGTCGGCAGATTTAAGCTGAGCGTCGGCGGCATCATACTCCGCCTTTTTTTGGTCATATTCAGCCTTGCTCGCGCGATACTTTTCCTCTGCAACGGCAAGCTCCGTTGTGTATTGGTCAAGAAGCGTTTCAACTTCAACTATCGCTTCGGCGGCTGTTCCCTGAGCCGTAAGAGAAGCAAGAGAACGAAGCGTTTTTGCAAGCTCCGGATTTGTTTCTTCAAGTCTGTCAGCCATACCGTTAAGGTCAAGGTCGCCTATTGCAACGTTCTGATTCTCTTTGAGTGTAGCAAGCGTTGTCTCGGTAGCCTGAATCATCTTTTTAGCGGCGGTGATTTCAGCGGCAGCCAATGTAAGCTGAACGTTTGCCGACTCAAGCTGACTGTTTGCGTCGTCGGCGGCGGCACGGTTAGTGTCGTATTCGCTCTGACGTTTTAAAAGCTCGGCGTTTCCTTCTGTGACAGCCTGCGCTTTAACGTTATATTCGGTAACTGCGGCAACGTATTCGTCGCTTCCCGAATCAATCTCGGCCTGGGCGGCGTTATACTGTTTCTCCATTTCGGCCTGAGCGTCTTTTAACTGCTGTTCGCCTGTTTTTTCGAGGCCGTAAAGCTCTTCTAGCTTATTTCTGCCCTCGTCGAGTTGGGTATTAATTACGCTTTCGGCGCTCTTAATTTCCTCGCCGGCTTTAAGTATTTTGCTTGTAAGTCCGACTTCAAGAATAGCGCCCCTGCGTTTTACGATGCTGTCGGACATAGAGAGGATTTTTTCCTGCACGCCGTCAACATATTTTTCGTATTCATCGGTATACGCTTCGTATTTTTCGGGGTTGTTAAGCGTAACGTAAACTTCGCTGTAATAGCTTATGTTAGCGTTAAAGCATTCGTCCGAAACGTATATAAAGTCGCCGAGCTTGCCGCTTCCGGCGGTGGTTGTTCCGCGTTCATACGACACCCAATAGGGCGAAAGCACAACGCCGACAATTTCAAATTCGGTTTCTTTAAGGTAGTAAGACATTTCTTCGCCGTCGCCCACAACCTTAATTTTGTTGCCGATTTTAAGCTCTTCGGGCGTTGAAAGAGAGCTGCACGTCACAACGCACTCGTGCGTGTTTTCGGGGTAGCGCCCTTCTATAAGCTTCAATCTGTTTATGTAATTGATGTCATTTTCGCCGTTGTCAAATGCTTTAGCCTTTGAAACGTCAAGTCCGAGTACTCTTAAAGTAAGCTCCGAGCCGTCAATATCGACTATGCCTTTGTACTCTTCGCCGTCTTTTGAAAGCGTTTGCACAAAGCCGTCGGCAAACTTTTCGCCCTGAACCGCCTTAACCTCGGGCAATTCGCGTATCTCTTTCAAATCGTCCTCATAAATGCCGATATATGACTGAAGCCTTATATCCATAAGGTTGTATTTGTTATAATAGTTCGCCGCCGTGTCTCTCATATCGGGATAAACGGCGTTAAAGCCGACAAAAAGACCGCTTCCGAGAGCCACTATTGCGACTATTGAGATAAACCTGCTCAGAGTCTTTTTGACAGAGCGGAGAGTATCGGTAAAATATGCTTTACTCATCGCAAATTATCCTTTCATTCTCTGAGAAAATTACCATTCGATGTTTTCTACGGGCATCGGATTTTCGTTTGTTTCAATCTTAACTACCCTGCCGCTTTTCATTGAAATAACCCTGTCTGCCATGGGCGTAATTGCGGTGTTGTGGGTGATAACAATAACCGTCATACCCGTTTCGCGGCTTGTATCCTGAAGAAGCTTTAAAATCTGCTTGCCGGTGTTATAGTCAAGCGCGCCCGTCGGCTCGTCGCAAAGAAGTATTTTCGGGTTTTTGGCAAGCGCCCTTGCAATTGAAACGCGCTGCTGTTCACCGCCCGAAAGCTGTGCCGGGAAGTTGTTAAGGCGCTCGCCGAGGCCCACGCGCTCAAGCACCTTTGCGGGACTTAACGCTTTTGTGCCTATCTGCGTTGCAAGCTCAACGTTTTCAAGCGCCGTAAGGTTCGGCACAAGGTTATAAAACTGGAACACAAAGCCAACGTCATAACGTCTGTACTCGATAAGGCGTTTGCTGTCGTATTCGTTAACAAGGTCGCCCGCAACGCGAACCTTACCGTCGTCGCAGTCGTCCATTCCGCCGAGAATGTTAAGAACGGTGGTTTTGCCCGCGCCGCTCGCGCCGACGATTATGCAAAACTCGCCCTGTTCTATGTTGAATGTTACGCCGTCGGCGGCATTAATTACCACCTCGCCCATCTTATATCTCTTATATACCGAATCAAACTCAATAAAGCTCATATGTTTCAGCCTTTCTTTATTTTTAACGGCATTGCCGTTTAAAGACGTTTTTATATCCGAATTGATATTTTATACCGAAATAAAACGCAAGTCAACAAATAATTGTTTCCTTTTAATCGGCCGCCGTGACTTTATAAGCCGCGCGCATAACCGACGACGCCACGGGGATTGCGTTTGACGCGCCCCAGCCGCCGTTTTCTATTACAACGACAATGGCAAGCGGGCAATCCTCGCTTTTTGAAAAGCCCATAAACCACGCGTGCGGCTCCTGCCCGTCGCCGACCTCTGCCGTGCCTGTTTTTCCGCACATCGAAAGCCCCTTGAAGTTGTAATCGCCGTAGCCGTTTTCGACGTTGCTTCGCATCATTCCCGCAAGAAGGTCTGCGGTGCCCTGCTCAATATATTTTTCGGAAGCGGGCTTCGTTTTTATCAGGGCTTTGCCCGTGGGCGACGAAACCTCAGACACAACGTACGGCATAACAGCCGTGCCGCCGTTTGCAATTGCGCCGACAACCGTGAGCATATGATAAGGATTGACAAGCGTTGTATACTGACCGACGCCCGCCCATGCAAGGTCAGAGCTTTCAGCCCCCGAGAGGTCGAAAATACTTTTTTCCGTATATGAATTGCCGAATGAAAAGCTTTTTCCGAAACGGAATTCTTTAGCTGTTGCAGTAAGCGCGTCGCTTCCGAGCTCCACCGCGAGATGTGCATACGCGCCGTTGCAGGACTCTGTAAAAGCGCTTGAAAAGTCAAGCTTTCCGTGAGCGTGCGGACACGTTACGTTTACGCCGTTTATCACGGTTTTTCCAGTGCAGGTATATTCCCATGAGGATATGTCGCTTTTATTTTCTATGGCGCACGCCGTCGTAATTATTTTAAAAACAGAACCGGGTGTATAAAGTCCGTCGATAAGCCTGTTCATATAAACGCCCGTGTACTTGCCCGTTTTGTCGTTTTCAATTGTTTCGGCGTCGGGCTTGTTTCTTATATCGTAATTGGGGCTTGAAACCGAGCACAAAATTTCGCCTGTTTTATAGTTATATACCGCAACAACGCCCTTTCTGCCGTTTAAGCTGTCAAGAGCCGCGGCGCTGACATCGCTTGAAAGCGTAAGCTTTACGTCGTTGCCCCTGCCGTTTTTAACGAGTGAATAAAGACCCGTTATGCGGCTGTAGCCTATAAGCTCGCGCTTATACGCCGTCTGCACGCCAGAGGCTATATAGCCCTCGCTGTCGCCGACTATGTGAAGCGTTGAGCGGCGTACTCTTTCGGAATTGTTATAAACGCGCTCGCCGTCAACCGTAGAAGCGAGCGTTTCGCCGTCGCGGTCGACAATATTGCCCGCCGCGATAAAACTGCCGTCGCTTGTAAGATGCTTGTTTGCGCGCATAGTCGCCCATTTTTCGGCGTTTATGCCGAGCTTTACACCGAGAAAAATCATTCCCGCAGTCACTGCCGCCACGAGCAAAAGCACGACAAATCCGCGTTTAGCCGTTGTTTTCAAGTGCAGCGCCTCCTTCGTATGCTTCGGGTTTGAAGCTTGCATATGTTCTCGGGTCAGCCGCTTTTATAAACGCATAAAGGCAGAAGCAGCAAATCACCGACGAGCCGCCCTTGCTTATAAACGGAACGGTAACGCCCGTGAGCGGCAAAAGGTCGGTTATTCCGAAAACGCTTAGCATCGTCTGGAAAAGCAGCAGTCCCGAAGAAGCGACCGCGCCGATGCTGTAAAACGTTGACTTTGCTTTTTTTGCGTTAATGACGGCATAGACCGCCACGGCGGCGTAAACAATTACGGGAATAAAGCCCATAATACAGCCGAACTCTTCACAGACAACGCCGAAAACAAGGTCCTCGGCGGCGGCAAAAACATTGCGAAGTTCGCCGTTTCCGAGTCCGAGTCCGAAAAGCCCGCCGCTTACGGAATATATCATCACGCGCGTTTGCTGGAAGCCGCCCTCGTCCATATATTCCCAAACCTTTGTATATGTTGCGAACCTGTCGGCTACATAAGGCTTAAAATAAATTATAAGCCCAGCGCCCAAGGCCGCCGCCATACATACAAGGAGTATCGTTCTTATATCGCCCGAGCGCATAAATGCGATAACTACAAATGTAAAGAAGAAAATCAGCGCCGCGCCGAAGTCCTTCATCAAAAACAGCTCGCCAACGCAAAAGGCGGCAAAAATGACATAGGCCGTAAGGTGGCGCATCGACTGCAAACGCTCAAGCGTGACCGCGCCGACAAAAACGAACACGACCTTTACAAGCTCCGACGGCTGAAGCGAAACGCCGCCCAAAGAAATCCAGTTGAGAGCGCCGTTATTGGGCTCTGCAATAAGAAGCGTAAGCCCCAAAAGACCTATTGCGCCGACAGCGCCAATCCAACGGATAACCTTTACAAATTCGATATATCTTAAAATGATTGTAAGCGCGCAAAAGCCGACCACGCCGATAACGATTGCGGCAAGCTGTTTTATAACAGCGTCGGGGTAGATGCTGCCTGTTATCGCCATACCCAAAGACGCAAACAAAAATGCGAGAATTTCAAGTTCGAAATTGTTTATTCTTAAAAAGAACGAAGCAAACGCAATGTAAAGCCACTGCAAAGCAATGAACGCGACATACGTCACTATCACCGAAGCGTTAAGCTCGCCGTCGGGCGAAGAATTTAATATAAGCGAAAGAATATTGAAAACGGTAAGCAGCAAAAGGAGAAGCGGATATGACGGTCTGCCGAGCCTGCCGCTTTTGTCTTTGATGTATTTATAGCGTTCCGTTTTAAGGATATATTCAAGTCCGCCGAAGCTGAGCACGTCGCCGTCTTTAACTTCGGCTTTTTTATTAATGCGTTCGCCGTTTACGAGAACACCCGATTTTGAGTTTGTATCAAACACAACAAAGCCTTTGCTTCTGAAAGCGATAACGGCGTGAAGCCTTGAAATTGTGCCGTAGCCCAGAATAAGGTCGCAGCTTTTGCTTCTGCCGACCGATATTTCGCGGTCATAAAGCGGCACGCTTTCGCCTGTTATTTTGCTTATAAGCCTTCCCCTTTCGGGGTCGGTAACTTTTTTTGCAAACATGGCAATAAGAACGCGCACGCTTATTGTTAAAGTCAATGCAAGATAAATATATCTTGAAACGGGCATTAAAAACCCGATAAAGCTTTCAGCCATACTGACCCCCTTTAACAATCCTTATCAAATATTTCCGAGTGTAATAATACCATAATATTAAACTATAATCAATTGCCGCAGGTAAAAGTTTTGTAAAATAATTATAAATAATTTGCGAAAATTGTAAATTAGCAGTAAATACCTGTCGGCGCGCCTTGACTTTGACGTTATAAAAATGTATATTATATGCGTATAAAACCGCCTCTTCGGCGGTCACACATAATAACGGAGGCTATAATATGTCGGTTGAAAAAAGCGTTTACGGCAAAATGAACGGAAAAGACGTTGCGGCGTTTACAATATGCAACAAAAACGGAACAAAGGCTGTCATAATAGAAAAGGGCGCAACGCTTGACAAGCTTTTTGTCAAAGCGAAAAACGGCGAGTTTGTTGACGTACTCGTAGGTCACGACACGCTCCAAGGTCACATTGAGCGCTCGGACTATCAGGGCGTTGTTGTCGGCAGGTTCGCAAACAGAATTTCAAACGGCAGTTTTGATATGGACGGCAAAACATATAACGTCACCAAAAACGAAAAAGGCATAACCTGCCTTCACGGCGGCGGCGAGTTTTCATTTGCGCACTGGTCGGGTGAAATTTTAAGTGACAAGGCAGTTTGCTTTACATACGAAAGCCCCGAAAACAGCGAGGGTTTTCCCGGAAAAGTCACGGCAAAGGTCGTATATGAGCTTTCTGATAACGACGAGCTTTTCATAAAATATGACGCCGTTTCTGACAAAAAAACGCCCTTAAACCTTACAAATCACGCATATTTCAACCTTAACGGCACAGGCAGCGGCTCTATTCTCGAACACTCGTTAAGACTGTTTGCCGACCGCTTTACGCCCATTGACGAAAACAGTATTCCCACAGGCGAATTGCGTCCTGTAAAGGGAACGCCCTTTTCATTTGAAACCGCAAAAAAGATTGGCAAAGACATTGAAGCGGACGACGAACAGCTTAAAAACGGCAACGGCTATGACCACAATTTCTGCCTTGCAAACTTTGACGACACACTTAAAACCGCCGCTGTTGCTGTGGGCGACAAAACAAATATTAAGCTTACGGTCAAAACGGACCTTCCCGGCGTTCAGCTTTACACAGGCAACTTTCTTGACGGCACTGTTATAGGCAAAAACGGCGCTCCGCTTACAAAGCGCTGTGCGTTTTGCCTTGAAACGCAGGTTTTCCCCAATTCTTTAAATCATCCCGAATGGCATCAGAAATGCTTTTTTGACGCGGGCGAACACTATAAATCAACCACAGTGTTTGCTTTTTCCGTAGAATAAACTCGTAAAGTTAATCAACTTTACACCGTTGTTTTGCAATTCTCCAAGCCCAAAGGAGGCATCATTCATTATGAAGCACAAGGCGTTACGCGTATTCGCGATATTTCTTGCGGCAATAACCGTTACGGCGTGCTTTTCGGTACCCGTATCTGCGGCGGGCAGAAAGTTTTCGCCGATTGTCAACACGCAGAATATCGGCGTAAGAACGCAGTATGTTTACGACGAAAACGACCCGTCGTGGCTTCGCAAGCTTGTCGTTAAAGAGGACCTTTTATCTGTTGACGGCATTGCAAACGAGTGCGTTCTGCAACCCGTCACAAGCTATCCTTACCGCACCGACGCGCCGTGTTTCAAAGAAGAGGTCGCCGGGTACGTTACAACGTTCACTCTTGACGAAAGTTCAAGAAAAGCGGCTTACATCTATATTCTTAACCAGATAGGCGCGCTTGACCTTATAACCTCCGCCCCACCCGAGGGTCAGTCAAAAGCCGATTGGCTCAGAGAACGCGGCATAGTAATAACAAAAGACGACGAAACAAATCCCGACTCGGTTGTTATGATAAATGCTCTTTATTCTCTTATGAAGAACGATTTTTATTATGTAATTACGGGCAACCACATTACAATCCCCGAGGGCACAAAGCTTGAAGCGGCGGTTATGATGTACCTTATTGCAATCTCGGATAAGGACTCAAAGCTTGCCGAATTTTTGCAGAAATACTTCTCTAATACAAATATTCTCACGCTTGAAGACTACATATATTACACGTCGCTTATGACGCTTTTCACAAACGGCTATGTTACCGTGCGCGAGCTTCCCAAAATGACGCACGAAGAGGTCTACAGGCGGCTTGCGATAATGACAATACGAAACGCGGGTATTTCGATTGACTCCGAAAACGCCACGACCGAAGAAATTCAGATTAAATACCTTGCCGCCATGCTCGGCATTCAGTACGAAGTAAAGGTTGACCCGCAGTCGCTTGAAACCGAAGTAAAGCACGACACGGTTGCTTATTATCTTTTAAGACGAATGGCGTATGAGGATGCGTCAATCACCATTTCAACCACAAGGTATTCATACGAACAGGCTTTTGAAATGACAAAAACAAAAACCCACCGTTTTGACCTTGAAAATAAGTTCTACAGCGATATAAGCGAATACAATGTCTATCTCAACAATCAGCGCTCGTCGGTTTATGTAAACCCCACTCCGCTTTCAAAAACGGGAATTGAAATTTACATCAACGACACAAAGGTTGCCGAAAACAAATATTCAAAAGTAGAACTTACGGGAAGCAAGCTTCAGGTAATATACATCACGGCAAAGCACACTTCAAAGGGCACGACAAAAACGTCTTATTACAGAATAAAAGTTCATCAGGGGTCTGTTCCCGCAACAGACAGCAACATCACGGGTATAATCGAAACAATCGGCGACGTCACGATTTTTGACCCGTCAAAGGACTATATCGACGCGCTTCGCCCCGAGGTCAGCAAAATCAACGAAATTGCCCCCTCGATTTATGACCTTATAGGCAAGGCGGTAAGCGTAAACGAAAAGGGTCAGCTTGTTGATAAAGACGGCAACGTCATTTCGGACTCGCAGTACACCCTCCCCGACGGCTACAAGTATTCAATAGACGATGCCGGAAGAATTACAATTATTCGGATTGACGACGATACCACGGCAGGAGACGCGGCGAACATAACCGCCGCGCAAAAAAATCCGACAGTCCGCATTCTGATAGTTGTCGGCTCTGCGCTTTTGCTTATTGCGCTTATTGCGGTTATTGTTATCGTTATGAAAACGACCGCAAAGAAGAAAAACAAATCGCAGTATTATGCCGCGCGAAAGGCAAAAGAAAAAGCCAAAAAGGCTAAAAAGCAGGCGCGCCTTGACAAGCGCAACGCTAAGAAAAAATAAACAAGCTTTCTTACTCTCCCGTTACGATTTTAAAAATGTAATATGAAAAAGCTTTAACGGCTTTACCGATTTTACCGCACCGTTTTCACTTACCGAAACGGTGCGGCTTTTAATTTTCTTAAAAAAACGGCTGTTTTTGCGGTTATTTTAAAAATTGTTCATACATTACCGTAAAATTTGGTGTAAAATATTAAAGTAATAAAACATTAATAACTCCTCGGAGGTTTTAATTATGGCAATGGAAAAAATACTTATAATTGACGACGACGTTAATATTTGCGAGCTTTTAAGGCTCTACCTTGAAAAAGAGGGCTTTTCGACCGAAACCGTAACGGACGGTCTTAAAGCGGTGGACGCTTTCAAATCCTACTCGCCCGACCTTGTTCTTCTTGACATAATGCTTCCCGGGCTTGACGGCTGGCAGATTTGCCGCGAAATAAGAAAGTTTTCGCAAGCGCCAATAATTATGCTCACGGCAAAGGGCGAAACATTTGACAAGGTGCTCGGACTTGAACTCGGCGCGGACGACTATATTACAAAACCGTTTGAGCCGAAAGAAGTTATTGCAAGAATCAAAGCCGTTTTAAGGCGCACTTCAGCCCCGAGGCAGGATTCTGCAAACGAGGTTAAAGAGGTTTCTTATGACAAGCTCACAATTAACCTTTCAAACTACGAGCTTACCGTAAACGGCAAACATATCGACACGCCGCCTAAGGAGCTTGAGCTTATTTATCACCTTGCAAGCAACCCCAACAGGGTTTACACGCGCGACCAGCTTCTTGACGAAGTTTGGGGATTTGAATATTACGGCGACTCGCGCACGGTTGACGTCCACGTTAAAAGGCTTCGCGAAAAGCTTGAGGGCGTCTCCGACAAATGGGAACTTAAAACGGTATGGGGCGTAGGTTATAAATTTGAAACGAAATAAAGATATACATTCCATTCCGAATGTTAACAACGGTAAAGGAACGTTTTTCCTTAAATATTTCCTTATTTTTTCATCAATAATACTTGTAAGCTTTTTAATAGTCGGCATTGCGCTTATGACGTTTGTTTCAACATTTTTGCGTTCAAACACTCTCGACGAGCTTTCCGAAAACTCAAAAAGCGTTTCAAATATGACGTCGGAGCTTGTAATTTCTCAGGCGGCCGCGCGAAACCCCGAGGGCGCCGCCATGATGCTTTACAAAACGCTTGACATTATGTCAAACTGCACCGACAGCGATGTTTTTATCTGCAATAAATACGGCACGGTAATAGCCTGTAAAGACATTTTGAAAAATTCTTTTGAGCTTTCCGACGACACCTCGTGCATATATCACCGTGACATAACAATCCCCGCTTCTGTAATAGAGCGCGTAAAAGACGGCGAATATTCCGAATTTTCAAAGCTTGACGGCGTCTATTCAAAAATGCACGCGGTGGCGCTTGCGCCCATTCTCTTAAAAGGCGAATTCTCGGGATTTGTTGTTGTGACTTCACCCGTTTCGGGCGAAATTATGGGCTCTGCTTCAAAAATTCTTACAATGTTTTTGCTGGCGGCGGCAATCACACTTCTTGTTATGACGATTGCGCTGTATTTTCTTACCGACAAATTCACAAAGCCGATACGGCAGCTTGCCGCGGCAACGCGCTGTTATGCGGCGGGTGATTTTTCATACAAGGTGCCCGAGCTTAACACAAACGATGAGTTAGCGGAGCTTATTACGGAATTTAACGCTATGGCGGTTTCGCTTTCAAAGCTTGAAAATTCAAGAAGAAGCTTTGTTGCAAACGTCTCGCACGAATTTAAAACGCCGATGACCACGATCGGCGGCTTTATAAACGGCATTCTTGACGGCACTATTCCGCCCGAAAAGCAGAATTATTACCTTGAAATCGTCGCTTCCGAAGTTAAGCGGCTTTCAAAAATGGTAAATATGATGCTTAACATATCTAAAATCGAAACGGGCAATATTGATATGAATATCGAACAATTTGACGTTTCGGGCAAGCTTGTTTCAACGTTTTTGGGCTTTGAACAGCTTATTTCGGACAAAAAAATTGCCGTTATGGGTCTTGAGGACCTTTCAAAAACAACCGTTCACGGCGACAGCGCAATGATTGACCAGGTTGTTTATAACCTTGTTGACAACGCGGTTAAATTCACCGACGAAAACGGAAAAATCCTTGTGAACACGGCAAACGACAACAAATATGCATATTTTTCAATTACAAACAGCGGCAAAGGAATACCTAAAGACGATTTAAAGCGTGTGTTTGACAGATTTTATAAGGTGGACGCTTCAAGAAGCACCGACGTAAAAAGCACGGGGCTTGGGCTTTATCTTGTAAAAAGCATTGTTGACCTTCACGGCGGCACAATTTCTGTAGAAAGCGAAGTAAACAACTTTACGCGTTTCACAGTGAAACTGCCGAAGTAATTTGTTCAAACGATATTTCAGTATTCGTTAAATTATTTACATTATTTGTTCACATTCTTATGGTATTATACCGTCAGAAACGGAGGAAGAATATATGAACGACTTCACAAACGATAATATGAACACAGAAAACACCGCCGCAAGCGATTCTCACGGCGCAGGCTTTTCAGGGAACGAAAACAACGCCACAAACCCCGGTAACACTTCGGGCGGCGCGCCCTCTTTCGGCACTTCGCCGAACGGCGCACAGTCTTCTCAGGGCAGTGCTTACGGCGGATTCGGCTCTTTTTCAAATCAAAGCTTCGGCACTTCACCCGGTGCTTCCGCTCACAAAACGTATGACGCAAGCGGTATGGGCAATCAAAGCTACACAGGCTACAACACCGCGCAAAACACGCAGCCGCCGCAGCAGAAGAAGAAAAAGAAAAACACCGGCAAAACAGTCTTTGCTATTCTTGTTTGCATTTGCATAGTTATAGCTTCAATCGGCGTCGGCACGGCAATCTCTTCAAGAGGCAATTCAAGCCCCGTCACCGACGGAAATTCACAGAACACAAAGACCACCACAGGAGGAGCCGCAACACCCGGCGTTGAGCAGTCGCCCGTTTCGGCATCCGAATACTCGGGCAGCGGCTCAATGACGGCAGAACAGGTTTATGCCGCTGTCAAAGATATAAACGTCGGCGTTGTTGTTTATTCAAACAATCAAAAAGCGGGCGAAGGCTCGGGAATAATCGTAGGTGCCGACGCGACGAACACATACACCTATATTCTTACGGCGGCTCACGTTATTTCGGGCAACTACAGCGTTCAGATTCAGTTCAGCGACGACACCGAAATTGACGCCGAAATCGTCGGCTTTGACACAAAAACGGACGTCGGCGTTTTAAGAGTTAAAAAGACGGGCTTTAAAGCCGCAACCTTCGGCGATTCGTCAAAGCTTGCAGTCGGTCAGACGGTTTATGCCATAGGCAATCCCGGCGGCTCACAGTTCTTCGGAACATTCACAGACGGCAAGGTCACAGCTATCGACCGTCCTGTTTCAACCTCCTCTTCAAGCGCTTATGACCTCCCCTGCATTCAGCACAACGCCGCAATTAACCCCGGCAACTCGGGCGGCGCGCTCGTTAACGAATACGGTCAGGTAATAGGTCTTAACTCTTCAAAAATTGCCGCTACCGATTACGAGGGTATGGGCTTTTCGGTTCCGATAAACACTGTGCTCACAATTTATAACGACATTGTTTCGCACGGATATGTTACAAACAGACCGATGCTCGGCATAACCTATTATGCGGTTTCTTCAGACTACACATACTCTGCAATCGCCTGGAGAAACAACCTCCCCTACGGCTCGATTGTTATTAAAAGCATAAACAAAAACAGCGACCTTGCAAACAAAAATGTTCAGGTAGGCGATATTGTCACAGCGGTTAACGGCACAAAGCTTGACTCTACAGACACGCTTCTTGAAGCTATTGAAAAATCAAATGTCGGCGATACCCTTACGCTTTCTATTTGCAGACTTAATAACAACGGCTCTGTAAATACCACCTTTGACGTTAAGGTCACTTTGGTAGAGGATAAAGGCGACAACACCGTCCAGGAAGAAACAGAGCAGACAACCGACAACTTCAACAGCTACTTCCCCTTCGGCAACTAAAAATCATTTTAAAATTCTTCGGGGCGCCCTAAAACGGCGCTCCGCTTTTTTTGTAGTCTAAAATACACAATAAGAGCGCTGTAAATCCCCCCTACTTCTACCAATTATTTTAAAATTTCCCTTTTAAAATGACATTTTTTATTGTATAATTTATTTGTAGAAATTTTTTATAAAGGCAAGGTAAAAATGAGAAAGATTCTCGGTCTTGTAAGAGCTGCCGTTGACGATTATTCAATGATTGAAAACGGCGACAAAATAGCCGTAGGCGTTTCGGGCGGTAAAGACTCGCTTTTGCTGTTAAAGTCGCTTTGCGAGCTGAAAAGATTTTATCCGAAACAATTTGATATTACGGCAATCACCCTTGATATGCGCTTTGAAAATAAAGACGGCGATTTCAGCGCAATTAAAGAGATGTGCGACTTTTACGGCGTGGAGTATGTAATAAGGCGCACAGAGCTTGCTGAGATAATTTTTGATATTCGCAAAGAAAGCAATCCGTGCAGCCTTTGCGCAAGAATGCGCCGCGGAATATTGCACGACGTTTCAAAAGAGCTCGGCTGCAATAAAATCGCTCTCGGGCATCACCTTGACGACGCCGCCGAAACATTCGTTATGAACCTTTTAAACGAATCGCGCATCGGGTGCTTTTCGCCCGTAACATATCTTTCAAGAAAAGATATTACGATGATACGCCCGCTTATCTATCTTTCGGAAGCGCAGGTCGTGTGCGCTTCGGAACGGCTTTCGTTGCCTGTCATTAAAAGCAAGTGCCCCGCAAACGAGCACACTGAGCGCGAAACGACAAAAACGCTTTTAAAAGAGCTTTCAAAAACTCACGGCGACGTACCGCAAAAAATACTCGGCGCGCTGAAAAGAAGCGGCATTGACAACTGGTAAAATTTTGTATACGGAGAAAAAGGATATGACAAACATTCAGGATTTATTCGGTTCTATGGTATTCAACGAAACGGTAATGCGCGAAAAGCTGCCGCGCGATACCTACAAATCGCTGATGGAAACCGTAAAAAACGGCAAGCCCCTGCACATTGACACGGCAAACGTTATAGCACACGCCATGAAAGAATGGGCGGTTGAAAAAGGCGCAACACACTTTACGCATTGGTTTCAGCCTATGACCGACGTTACCGCCGAAAAGCACGACAGCTTTATAAAGCCGATAGACGGCGGGCAAATTCTTCTTCAGTTTTCGGGCAAAACACTTGTAAGGGGCGAACCCGACGCATCCTCATTGCCGAGCGGCGGCTTGCGCTCTACATTTGAAGCGCGCGGCTACACCGCGTGGGACCCGACTTCGTTTGCGTTTATTAAAGATGACACGCTTTGCATTCCGACCGCGTTTTGCTCATACGGCGGCGAAGCGCTCGACAAAAAAACGCCTTTATT
>ERZ808246.500-NODE-500-length-32461-cov-4.374437_pt1 | contig 32461 bp, 29 predicted proteins | sample MGYA00521083_ERZ808246 | MGnify/ENA primary metagenome ERZ808246 (study PRJEB31516, sample SAMN03275577) | gut metagenome | biome: mammalia-associated habitat; material: feces | host: Papio cynocephalus | place: Kenya | collected 2012-07-07 ...
GCGGCATGCGCGCGTCCATCTACAACGCCATGCCGCTCGCCGGCGTGCAGAAGCTTGTCGAGTTCATGAAAGGATTCGAGCTCGCGCATAAGGCCCGCTAAAAAGACCGCTAAGAAGGACCCCGCCGCCGCAAAAGCTGACCCAAGAAAGGATCTGCCGTGCCGATCACGCTCGACCCGTACGACTACTTCGCCCATGAGGACGAGTACCTCGACCTCGACTACGACGCCGCGTGCCGCAGGCTCGCGGGGGCCCTCGCGTGCAAAACGGTCTACACGACGCCTGAGGATACCGACTGGGCCGAATTCGAGAAGCTCCAGGACCACCTCCGTAAGAGCTTCTCCCACATCATGGCAGCCGGCACGTTTGAGCTCGTGGGACATTCCGTGCTCATCACGGTCCCGGGGACCCGCCCGGAACTCGATGCCGTTCAGCTCATTGCCCACCAGGACGTGGTTCCCGCGCAGCAAACCGAGGAAAGCACGTGGGAACGCGACCCGTTCTCGGGGGATATCGATGACACCTATATCTGGGGGAGGGGCGCCCTCGACATCAAGGACATGCTCATGGCCGAGCTCGAGGCCTGCGAGTATCTTCTCTCGGCTGGCAAGAAGCCCGTCCGCACGATTATCTTCGCCTTCGGCGAGGACGAGGAGGTCCGCAGCCACGGGGCGACCGCGCTTGCGCAGGAACTCGAGCGCCGCGGTGTCCGTTCTCAGTTCCTTCTTGACGAGGGAACGACGACGCTCTTTGACGGGGCGGCATACGGCGCGCCCGGCACCGTGGTCTCAGACATAGCGATATCCCAGAAAGGCTATCTCGACGTCGCGCTCACCGCGCATGGAGAGGCAGGTCATTCGTCGAACCCGTTTGGCGGTACCTCGCTCGAGCGCCTCTGCAAGGCGATCTCCCGTATCTGCGATAACAAACCCGCGCCCGAGCTCGGCCCCATCGTGGGCGGCACGTTTGCGGCGCTCGCACCCCACATCACCCAGGAGCCCTTCGCGGGGCTCGTCTCGGACATCGATACGAACGGCGACGCGATCGCAGGAGCGGCGGCACAGGTTCGCGAGCTCTATCCCTTCGTCTGCACGACCGTTGCCGTCGACCAGCTTGAGGGCGGCTCTCCGGCCGCGAACGTCATGCCTGGAGACGTCCAGGCCACGATCAATTTCCGCCTGCTTCCGGGCACGACCGGGGCGCAGATACTCGATGAGGTAAACCGCGCGATCGCAGGTACGGGCGTGGAGGCTCGAATCACCCACGAGACGCCGGCCGGACGCATAGACAGCGTCGACGGGCCCGGGTACGCCGAGCTCAAGGAGTCGTTCGAGCATTTCCACCCCGGGATCGTCTGGGTGCCCTCCTTCGTGTGCGGAGGAACCGATTCCGTCCGCTACGAGCGGATCTGCGGCTCCATCCTGCGCGTATGCCCCTTCAGGCCGGCCCCCGAGGAAGAGGCACGCGGCGTGCACGGCATGAACGAGCGCATCGAGAAGCGCGTCTACGCGCAGGGCATCCGCGTCCTCATCAGGCTTCTCGAGTCCACGGCTTTCAGGGGTTAATCCTCGTCCGAATGGGCTGTAGACCGGCCACGCTCAAGTACTTCTCGGTATTCGCATGAGCCTGACCTGCTGTCGCGGTTGATTGCAGCCAAAATAGGGTACCTTTGAAAGTTGTTGAGAAGTAACGGAGAGAGGCGCCCGCGTGTCCACAAGAATCGAAAGACTGCAAGCAACCATACGCAAGATCGCGGACTCAGACGCCGCCGAAAGACAAGCCCACGGGCAGGTAGAGACCCCCGTGGGCACCTCTGGCAATCCTTCCCAGCAGATTCTCACGCCGGCAAACATCATCACGTTCTGCCGACTAGGCCTGACCATCGCTTTCCTCGTCATCTTTTGCACGCACGGCAACCGAACCGTGGCCCTGGTCTGCTACGCCGTCGCGGCCGTGACCGACTTCCTCGACGGCCAGGTTGCCCGCCGGACGCAAACCGTCTCGTGGCTCGGCAAGATCATGGACCCCATCATGGACCGCGTCCTTCTCTTCACGGGCGTGCTCGGGCTCCTCGTCGTCGGCGAGCTGCCGGTCTGGATCCCCGTGTTCGTCATCGGTCGAGACCTTTACCTCGCGATCGGCGCGACCATCCTGCAGAAATTCCGCGCCCGCCCCGTGGACGTTGTGTTCATCGGAAAGGTCACGACCGCGCTTCTTATGTCAGGGTTCTGCTGGCTGCTGCTCGGCGTACCGCAGGTCAACGGCCTTGGCCTCACCGTCGCGACTTGGCTCCCCGGCCTTAACGCGGAGTCCACGTGCGCCGGCATCTTCCTCGTATACATCGGCATCGTCTGCTCGTTCATCACCGCGGCGATCTACACGGTCCAGGGCATTAGGATCGCCCGCGAGCACGCGCACGACGCGCAGAACTAAGCTGGAGGCATCATCATGAGCAAACAGCAGCAGGCCCGCATGGGAACGCTGTACGAGGAGCACGTCCTTCTCGGAGCAAAACTCGAGCCGTCCGAGGACGGGGGAGACATACGGGCCATGAGTTACCCGAGCGAGTCGGCAGAGCTCGATCCCGGCAAAGCGAATCTTGCCGACCTCACCGGGTCTTCTTACTACCTCGTGAGCGGGAAGCATGCCCACGAGCTCATGGAAGCCGGCTTTTGCTCAAACAAGCTCCAGGTAGGCAAGTGCGCTTGGATGGCCTCCCTCACGGCCGAGGGTGCCCTCACCTCTATCCCGCTCGTCGTGCGCACGGGAAACGACGAGTACGCGCTCATCGACCCCAGCGCAAGGGGAGAGGTCGCTCCCGCTTGGCTCGGCTTCCTCGCGGGAATCGAGCAGAACGGCTTCGCCCCGTACGAGGGGACGAAGCTCGAGGACGCGACCCGCATGCTCGTGCCGCTGCTCATGGCGGGCAACTCCGCGCGAACGGTCCTCTCCGACTACGTGGAGCATCCGCGCGACCTTCCGCAGCCGGGCGAAGTAAAGGACCTCAAGCTCGACAAGATCGGTTGCGTCGTCGCCGGGGTTCCCGTTCCCGGAACGAGCCTGCCGGTCTTCCTTGTCCTCGTGCCCCCCGCGCGCGCCCGTATCCTCTGGCGAAGCTTCCTTTCCTTTGAGCAGGTAGCACCTCTCGGGGCAGAAAACCTCACGCGCGCCGAGAAGTACCTGCTCCCATGGGGAGACCTCCTGAGCGAGACCAATCAGGTCAAGCCGTCCAAAGAGCAGCTCACGCAGTGGGTCCTGCTCCGCGCTGAGCAGGACTTCGTCGGCGCACGCTCGCTCTAACCCGTTGCAAGGAGCGCGATTATGAAGTATCAAATTCCCCTACACGATATGCCTGAGGCAACGGGCCCGTACTCGATCGGCACGACGGCCGCGAGGCACATCTACACCTCGGGGATCGTCGCCCAAGGAGACGACGGGGAGCTCATCGGGGGCGACGCAAGGGCCCAAGCCTCGCGCATCCTCGACCTCATGGAGAAGATCCTCGCAGGGGTCGACCTGGAGCTCTCGGACGTCGCCAAGGTCACGGTCTTCGTCACGAGCATGCGCGACCTCGAGGCCGTCGACGAAGTGATGGGCGACCGCTTCTCTTTGCCCATGCCTGCCCGGACCGTGGCCTGCGTCAGCGAGCTGCCGCTCGGCGCCTGCGTACAGATGGACGCAGTGGCCTGCCGCTAAGCGGTAGTAAGATAGACAAGAACCAGATTTCTTGAGGGGAGAACCCATGGATAACCAGAGCCCCGTTTCGCAGAGCGGTGCCACCGAGATCTTCCGCATGCCTTCGGCCGACGCCACCGTGCCCGACCTCATGGCAGCATCCAAGCCCGTCCAGCCCACGCTGACCATCGTCAAGGGGCCGCAGATCGGCGAGACCTTTGAGCTCAACGCGGCGACTATCACAATCGGCCGTGACCCGAGCAACAGCGTCTTCCTGAACGACATGACGGTTTCACGCCACCACGCGACCCTCAATCTCGAGACCGTCGCCTCCGGCTATGCGACCATCAAGGACCAGGGCTCCCTAAACGGTACCTGGGTAGATGGTGCCATCGTAAACGAGGCCACGCTCAAGGACGGTTCCACCATCCAGATCGGGACATTCAGGATGGTCTTCCACACGAACGCGCGCTCCAAGCGCATCGCGACGGAGATTTAGCCGCTCATGCCGGACGCCGGATACCTGACCATCGGCAAAGTCGTCAAGAAGCTCCAGAAGCAGTACCCCGACCTCTCCGTGTCAAAGGTACGTTATCTGCAGGACGAGGGGCTTCTTAATCCTTCGCGAACTCCCGGCGGCTACCGCCTGTACTCACAGAGGGACATCAAGCGGCTCGAGACGATTCTTTATCTCCAAAAGAACCGCTTTATGCCCCTCTCGGTGATCAAGGAGGAGCTGGAACGCAAGGATTCCGGTGGCGAGTCGAGCTTCGATTTACAGGCGGACAGCATTGTCATGCAGAAAGACGATCCCGAGGTCGCCGAGAAGCTCCACCCGATCGACCGTATGCCCGAGCTCTGCGGGGCCCAGGTCTCGTTCGTCAGGGAGCTTTCGGAGGCTGGTGTGATCTCGCTCAAGCGCTCGCCCCATGGGCGCGACCTTGTGGCTGGCCATGACCTGCCGCTTATTCGCCTGTGCGACGAGCTCAGGCGCTACGGATTCGAGGCTCGCAACCTTCGCCAATACGTCATGGCGGCGAACCGCGAGTCGGCGACCTTCGAGCAGGCCCTGATGGTCTACGCAAAGAGGGGAGAGGGAGAGGAACTCAAGAGCGCCTTTTCCCGCATGCAGGGCCTCACCAATGCCGTGAGGGACGAGCTCATCAGCAGACGTGTCGCAGAGACATTCAAAGAGATTTCCGAATAAGGAGCGTTCATGGCCGTGTACGATTTCGAAAGCAAGATCGTCAGCATCCCGGACTATCCCGAGCCGGGCGTCATCTTTAAGGACATAACCCCGCTTTTCGACGACGCCGAGGCACTTCAGGCGGTTGTGGATGAAATTGCCGACCACTTCAAGGGTGCCGGCATCACCAAGGTCGTGGGCTCTGAGGCGCGCGGTTTCCTCATCGGCGCGCCCGTTGCGTATAAGCTCAAGGCAGGCTTTGTTCCCGCCCGCAAGCCTGGAAAGCTCCCGCGTGCCGTCTACAGCCAGAGCTATTCGCTCGAGTATGGCACCGACACGCTCGAGATGCACAAGGACGCCCTGGACGCAGACGACGTCGTGCTCGTGATCGACGACCTCGTGGCCACCGGCGGAACGACCGTCGCCACGGCAAAGCTCGCTTCGCAGTCTGGGGCCAAGGTCGCGGGCTTCGCGTTTATCCTTGAGCTCGCGTTCCTCGATCCACGCAAGGCGATCGCCCAAGCGTATCCGGATACCGAAGTCTTCTCGCTCGTTAAGGTGAACTAACCTTCTGCGAATCAACAGAGTTCATGTATGGGCCGAGGTGGCAAGATTCGCCTCGGCCCATTGTCGTAAACTAAAAGATGTTTTGACTCACAATCGGCTCAAGCCGAATTCCATACTCAGGTGATTACATGAACGTCAGACAGAAGTCGGTTTCCGCAGGGCTCGCGTTTGCACTCGCAGGAAGCCTCGCACTTGTACCCGCAACTACCGCGCAGGCGGTGACTCAGAGCGACGTGGACGGGGCCTCCGCACGCCTCTCCGAGCTCGGAGCGCAGCTTTCGTCCATCCAGGACGAGCTTGCGTCGGCCACGAACGACGTCGAGACGACCGATTATGAGATCGGTGAGAAGCAGAGCCAGATCGAGCAGACACAGAGCGATCTTCAGGCTAAGCGTGCCGATTTGAGCGATATCATGCGCAGCAACTTCAAACAGGGTTCTACTTCGACGCTTGATTTCGTCCTTGGCTCCTCAAGCATCGACGAGCTTGTGAGCAGGGTGTATTACCTCGACAAGGTCAGCAAGCAGCACGCCCAGGTGATCTCCGACGTCAAATCCACCGAGGAGAAGCTCCAACAGGAGCAGTCGGAGCTCACGGCCAAGCAAGACGAGCAGAACCAGAAGGTCGCGTCTCTCCAGAGCCAGGCAGACGAATACAGTTCTAGAGTCTCCGAGGCAACGGATTACTTCAATTCGCTCGATTCTCAGCTTCAGGCTCAGCTCGCCCAGAAAGCCCGGGAGGAACAGGACAGCGCTGTAGCCGCTGCGGTCTCGGCGGTCCAAGAAAAGAAGGTTCAGGAGGCTTCTCAGTCCCAGTCACAGGAGACCTCCAGCGAGGCGTCGGCCCAGGAATCAAAGCAGGAGACTGTTCAGGAACCCGAGACGAACAAGGGAAACAACGAGCAGACCGAGGAGACCAAGCCCTCGACGCCATCCCACAGCAGTAGTACCAGCACGTCCGGCGGCGGCGTTTCCACAGCGCTTGCGCAGATCGGCAAGCCATACGTATACGGCGCAACGGGACCGGATTCCTTCGATTGCTCTGGCCTCGTTTGCTATAGCTACGGCTATGGCCGAGGCAGGACTACCTACGACATGATCTCGTCCCTCCAGTCAACCGGCGACTGGAAAACGAGCATGGACCAGCTAAGCTACGGTGACCTCATTTTCACGAGCGAAGGTCACGTGGGCATCTACCTGGGCAACGGGACCATGGTTCATGCCCCGAGGCCGGGCGCGTCCGTCTGCACCACCTCGGTTTGGTCGTTTATCGGCGGCGGCAGCTACTGAGAAACACACGTTAGCCAGACCTAGTTAACGAGCCACAATTTGAGCAAATACAGGGATAGGACTATGGGCAATTCTTCGAGGAAGACCGACGACGCGACTTCCCTGAAGAGGCGTTTTTCTCGACGGTACCAGATAGATTTGGTCCTCGAGGGTTGTCTTGTTGGCCTTATGGGCGGGGGAGTCGTGACGCTCTATCGGCTCTCCCTTTCCTATGCCGAGAAGGCGCTGCGATACTTCACGGGTGCAGCACTGGGGAAGCCTGTCTTGATGTTGCTCTGGTTTGTTTTCCTCGCGTTTCTCGTCGTAATCGTGGGAAAACTCGTCACATGGGAGCCGGCTACGTCTGGGTCAGGCATTCCGCAAGTCGATGCCGAAGTCATAGGTCACATGGACATGCCCTGGCATCGCGTCTTAGCAGCAAAATTCATCGAAGGAACCGCTTGTGCGCTCGGCGGGCTTTCGCTCGGCCGAGAGGGCCCGAGCGTGCAGCTGGGCGGCATGGCCGGAAAAGCCGTCTCAAAGCTGCTTAAGCGCAGGAGGGGAGAAGAGCGCCTGCTCGTCACGTGCGGGGCGGCAGCCGGCATGTCAGCGGCATTTCACGCTCCCTTGACCGGCGTTTTGTTCGCACTCGAGGAGATTCATAAGGAGTTCACGGCTTCATTGATTATCTCGGTCATGGCCTCGTCCCTCGTTGCCGATTACCTGGTCTCAGGCGTCCTCGGAGTAGCCCCGGTCCTTCACTTGGCTTTCTCGGGCGACCTGCCTCACTCATCGTATTTGCTGCTCATTATTTTTGGAATCGCTTGTGGCCTCATAGGTGCGGTTCATAACCGCGGCATGTTCACAATGCAGGGGCTCTACAACAGGATTCAAAAGGGGGTTCCATATTTACGCTATGCGATACCCTTTGCGCTAGCAGGAATCGTGGCTTTCACCTGGCCTGAGCTAATGTGCGGCGGGGACGCAATTGCCGAGATTCTTATGGATCCAGCAAAAGGAACGATGACCCTCATGGTTGCGTTGCTTGTGGGGAAGTACCTCTTTACCTCGATTTCGTTTGGGTCGGGGGCACCCGGAGGAACGCTTTTCCCACTCGTAATCATGGGCGGGCTCGTCGGCGCTGTGTTTGCCTTTGCCGGAATTCAAGCTGGATTCATTATTCCTGAATACTATAAAAATTTCCTCGTGCTTGGTATCGCAGGACTTTTTGCGAGCGTTGTAAGGGCTCCGGTAACCGGGGTCGTATTGGCCTTTGAGCTCACGGGCTCTCTCGACGCCATGCTTTCCGTCTCGCTCGTGTCCATCATCTCGTACCTCACGGCCAATCTCACGAAAACCGACCCCTTCTATGAGCATCTTCTTGCAAAGCAACTCGGGGTTGCCGAAGACGACGAAGCGCTAAGCGGAATGCCCACAGGAAAGGTCCTCAAAGGATTCTCAATCAGCGCCGGAAGCGCCCTGGAGGGAAAGTTAATCAAAGACATTCCTTGGCCTGACGGAACCCGCATCGTCATGATCAAGCGTGCGGCAAGCGAACTCATTCCTCAGGGAGATACTCGACTCGAAGCACTCGATGAGCTTCTGTTCATCATGAACGCCGACGCAGAGGACGACGTGACGCTCAAGCTCGATGTTATGACCCGCCAGCCAGTTAGCTTCCGTTAAACAGTGTAGGTGAAGGCCGTAGCAAAATTTGTTCTCTATGTATTACTCTACATTACATAAGATATATTATCGTACATTTAGATGAGCTAGATAATCAGCAGCCGAAAGCCCTGCAATAGCGCCGTCGGAAGTAGCCGTCACAATTTGACGAACCGCTTTACACCTACAATCGCCAACAGCAAACAAACCTGGGGTCCCGGCAGCCATCGATTCATCAGTTACGATGTAGCCGCGAGAATCCAAATCAACAAATGAAGAAACGAGGTCGTTATGGGGCTGGTAACCAACGCAAACAAACACGCCGACATTACCCTCAGAGGAAGACTCTTTCCACTCATGACAATCATGCGTATCTCTAAACGAAACTTCCGTGAGTAAATCCAAACCTGAGACACCAGAAATTACCGTGTGGGGCCTAAGCGTAATATTGGATTGCTTCGCCAAACGATCTACCAGGGATTTCTCCGCACGCATTACGTCTTTACGAAAAACAACGGTTACCTGAGCCGCAAGTTTAGAAAGAAACAGCGCTTCTTCAGCAGCAGTATTCCCTCCCCCATATACGAACACATGTTTTCCGCGATAGAACATCCCGTCACACACAGCACAATAAGAAACGCCGCGACCAGTAAATTCGGACTCACCAGGAAAACCAGCGCGTGCCGGGCTGGAACCCATCGCAGCTATCACGCTGCGGGAACGCAAGGAGTTATCCGAAAGGCGAAGTTCGAATCCATCTGGAACGCTATCCAAAGAGACGACTTCGGAAGCAATAAATCTGACACCCAAACCCTCGGTTTGGGCCCTCATGGCTTCGGCTAAGGAATACCCATCAATTGAAGCGCATCCAGGGTAATTCTCAATATCATTGGTCAATAAAATCTGGCCTCCCAAAGAGCTCTTCTCAACAACCACAACGTCAAGAAGAGCTCGGGAGGCATAAATGGCGGCGCTCAGACCTGCAGGACCGCCACCGATAATCGCAACGTCACACGTATCCATAGCTTTCAACTCCAATAATCGAAGATCTAGTTATGGATCAGATACCCAGATTAGACGCCGCTAGAACCGAATCCACCAACTCCGCGATCGGTCTCATCCAGCTCATCAACCTCAATGAGCGAGACAACGGGAACCTTCTGGATAACGAGCTGTGCAATACGTTCACCCTTAGTAATGACAATGTCATCGTGAGGATCAAGATTAATTGCACAGACTTTGAGCTCGCCGCGATAATGAGCATCGATCAACCCAGGCGTATTAGCCATAGAGAGCCCCTTTTTGAGGGCAAGGCCGCTCCGCGGCTGAACGAAACCCGCATAACCTTCGGGAATACCAATCGCCAATCCGGTGGAGATGAGCTTCCGTTCAAAGGGTCGCAAAACGACGTCTTCATTGGCCCGAAGGTCGAGGCCAGCATCGCCCGCATACGCATAGGAAGGAAGCTCCACAGAAGCATCGAGGCGCTTAATAGGAAGATCGATCTGGTCACTAATCATTATCGATGCTCCTCAGCTCTTCGTAAAACTCGTCAATATCTTTAAATTCGCGATACACAGAGGCAAACCGGATATATGCCACCTTATCGATGTTCACAAGCTTCTTCAGAACAATGCTTCCAAGGTCAATGGAAGAAATCTCGGTGATGCCACCGTCTCTCAGCTCACCGACGATATCATCGATAAGACCGTCGATTGCCTCAGCTGGCACGTCACGCTTTACCGTTGCCGACAGAAGTCCGCGCATAAGCTTCTGGCGCTCGAATGTTTCCTTTCGGCCATCACGTTTGATGACCATAAGAGGCGTTTCTTCGCACCTTTCGTAGGTGGTATATCTAAAACCGCAGCCGGTGCACTCGCGACGACGACGGATTGCGTCATTGCTTTCGGATGGCCTCGAATCAACGACCTTCGACTCTTCACATCCGCATTTGGGACAACGCACGGGGACCTCCTAGAAAAATCGGGGTCCTTAAACGTTATCACAGCTGCTAACACCTCGGAACCAGGAGCTCTTGACCAGCATAGATAGTTGAATTCGTCAGGTTGTTGGCATCTCGAATCCAAGATACGACCGATTCAACCGAAGCTCCGGAAGGTGTATGCGACTGAGCCAGCGACCACAGAGAATCGCCTGAAAATACCTTCACGCTTTCGGTCGGAGCACCTTGAATCGCCGCGACCTCACAAGAGTGTTCGAAAATCTCAAAAACAAAGAATGTAGCGACCAGCGCCATAGCAATTACTGCTCCAACAAGAAAACCTCGACAATCTGGCTTCCTTGATTGCTGGACTTTGTTAAGACCGCCATCAATTACAACGAGCTTCGGAGCCGATGAATCATTCCGTACTTTAAGAGCGGCGGTACCGGATACCTCATAAGAATACTCGCAACGAATCTCGACCATCATCAGATCCTCTCTACCAGCTTTTGTCTGACAGAAGTATCCAACCGACCATGGACACGGATAATCCTTCGAAAGCGTCTGAATCAGTACATCTGTTCTCAGTACATCAGTACTATATAGAACATCCAGAGTCCATGCAACTCAAAATCGAACTAATTTTCGAGCAACATTCGTTCGGTTCATCTGATATTATGAATACAACACGAAATACGAAGAGGAGCGTGTGCTATGGCCAAGGGAAAAATCGGAAAGCGTCAGCGCGCGATTTACGACTATATCTGCACCTACACCGCCGAGCACAGCTATCCCCCCTCTGTTCGTGAAATCGGCGCAGCCGTTGGACTTGCTTCCCCCTCCACGGTCCACATGCACCTTAAGGCCCTCGAAAGCGCGGGGCTCATCAAACGCGATCCAAAGAAACCTCGCACGATCGAGGTCGTTCCGCCTGAGACAAAAGAGGAACTTGTACCGGTTAAACAGGATGCGAACAACAACACCATTACTCTGCCGCTGGTAGGACGAGTAGCTGCAGGCATCCCCATACTTGCCGAGCAAAACGTGGAGGAAACTCTCACGTTGCCCACAAGCGTAATCGGTGATTCAAGTTCCTTCCTGTTGCGCGTACGCGGCGAATCGATGGTCAACGTAGGTATCTTTGATGGCGACTTCATCGCCGTCAAAGAGCAGAGCGATGCACACAACGGAGAGATCGTCGTTGCCTTGGTCGATGACTCGGCTACGGTCAAAACGTTCTATCGTGAAGGCGACCGCATCAGGCTTCAGCCTGAGAACGATCACATGGATCCCATCTATCCCGAGAGTTGCGCGATTATCGGCAAGGTCACCGGCCTTATTCGATCTATCCAATAAGCAGTAGCATGAATTCGACAACTAAGCGACTGAATGCCATCGATGCGATACGCGGTTTCTCTGTCGTATCGATGGTCCTCTTTCACTTCTGCTATGACCTCGTCGCGCTGGCTGGGATAGATTTGTCCTGGTTCAAACCACCATTTGAGGATGTTTGGAGAGCAAGTATCTCCTGGACGTTCCTCTTTGTTGCGGGCCTCATGTGTTCTTATTCAAAGAGCAACTTCCGAAGAGCCGCACGATATGGTGGGCTTGCTTTCGCCATATGGATAGCAACAACACTCGCTGCTGTCGATACGCCAATCTCTTTTGGCATCATCTTCTGTATGGCAGCGAGCACGTTGCTTTATGCTGCACTCCAAAAGCACAACGCCGCACCGCGAGGATTGGTTTGCGGGTTTGTGCTGTTCTTTTCATTCGTTATTTTGCTGGGAATTCCTCGGGGAACAATAGGAATAACCGGTTGTGAATTAAGACTGCCAAAAGAGCTCTATAGCACGGATTTGTTTTCTTGGTTAGGTTTCACCGGACCGCATTTTACGTCAGGGGATTACTACCCCATGCTCCCCTATTCGCTTATGTATTTGGCAGGCTCGAGCTTTGGTCCTCTACTGCAAAAGGCAAAGCTCCCAAAATGGGTCTACAACCTCAAGCTCCCAGTCCTGAACTTCATAGGCAGGCACCCGCTCGAGGTCTACGTTCTCCATCAACCTATCCTACTTGTGATCACAAGTCTCGTTGCAGGGGCCTAAGAAATAGATTTGGGCTCCTCTTCGGACCTGTAAGGTTCAAGAGTGGCCGCCATACGTTTAGATGCCTTAACCGTAGCCAGAAGACCTGCTTCGGCATACTGTTCACGAATGACCTGACATCTCTCATGAACCATTTTGAGAAGAATGCCCTTCTCATAAGGAACAAGGACGGTCAAAGTCTCGTCCCCGCGAGATGCTTCTCGACCGATACGGTACAGCAGCCCCTCGATGCCCAAACCAGACTGAGCAGAAATCAGGACACAATCAGGATTGGAGAGCAATATCGACTTGCGCTCTTCTGCAGAAAGCAAGTCCGCCTTATTAAGAACAAGAACACGATTTATCTTCTCGGCATCGATTTCTTTGAGAATCTGAACGACGGCATCACGTTGATCGGGCCAGCGAGAATCCGATGCATCGGCAACCAGAAGAAGGAGATCGGCGGCTTTCGCCTCCGCCAAAGTCGATTTAAACGACTCGACGAGCTTGGTCGGGAGCTTCTGGATAAAGCCAACGGTATCGGTCAGGCAGATCTTGCGCCCCTCATCCAGGGTTAAAGTCCTCGTCGTAGGATCGAGCGTCGCAAATAGCTCGTCTTTGACATAGACATCGGACCCGGTAAGGCGATTGAGTAGCGTAGACTTGCCGGCATTCGTATAACCAACAAGCGCAACGCGATACACACCCGAATCCCAGCGAGCTTTGCTCTGGACACCCCTACGGACCTCGAGCTTTTCGAGCTCACTTCGTAACGTAGAAATTCGATTCCTAATCAGGCGGCGATCGACTTCGAGCTGACTTTCGCCCTGTCCAAAACGACTACCAATCCCACCGCGTGTCTGTTCTCCAGCAAGGTGGCTCCACATACCGCGCAGCCTTGGCAAGAGATACTGAAGCTGGGCAAGCTGGACCTGAAGCCTGCCCTCACGCGTACGGGCGTGGACGCCAAAAATGTCAAGAATAAGAGCCGTCCTGTCGATGACTTTAACCGGCTCTCCCACAGCTTTTTCAAGGTTTGCCTGCTGAGACGGGCTCAGTTCCTCATCAAAGACAACGACATCAGCGTCAAGGTTATGGACATACGAAACGAGTTCCTCAACCTTGCCCTTCCCGATATAGGTCTTGGGAACGGGAGCGTCGAGTCGCTGCTTCATGACCATAACGACCTCAGCTCCATCGGTATGCACGAGGCGCTCAAGCTCGGCAAGAGAGTCGTCGCATGTCCACACAGAGTCGCCCCGGTCAACGCCCACGAGGATGGCGCGCTCCTTAACGCGTTCCGTAGAAAATGGTTTGAAGCGACCCATTTACGCCTCTAATCCTTGATGAATTGAATCGCAAACTCGCTTGACCGAATCGTCCAAGGAAAGCGAATCCATATCGAGCCATGTCACGCGGCCGTCGCGTTTGAACCACGAAATCTGTCGTTTGGCATAATGCCGGGTTCGGATCTTGATCTGATCGGCTGCCTCTTCAAGGGTGCAAACGCCATCGAAGTAATCAATGAGCTCCTTGTAACCTATAGCCTGACCAGCAGTTGATTCGCGCCGGAGTCCATGCTCGAGAAGTCCCTGTACCTCTTCAACAAGCCCTTGCTTGAACATCGAATCGACTCGTTGCTCGATGCGCTCATAAAGCCGCTCGCGATTCATGGAGATGCCCCAAATAGTAGCCTCATAGTAAGGAGCCCTCTGATGCAACCCCTCATGGTGCTCGGCATAGCTCACGCCTTCATCAAGCATCTCGAGCGCTCGGATAACACGACGAACGTTGTTGGGATGAATCAACCCAGCACTGCGAGGATCTCGATCCTCAAGAAGCCGATACAGCCCTTGTGGCCCAAGCTCGACAGCAAGGGCCTCGTACTTTGAGCGGTTCGTATCGCCCTTCTCACCAGAGGGAAATTCCATCCGGTCAATCACGGCGTTGAGATAGAGCCCCGTACCGCCGCACAGAACGGGAATTTTGTTCGAGGCTAAGGCACGGTCGACACAGCTACGAGCATCTTGTTGAAACAAGGAAACCGAATAGTCATCGGCCACGTCGCAGACATCTACCATCTCAAGCATGACGGGGCGATCCTCAGCAGGCGTTTTTGCTGTGCCGATGTCCATCCCCCGATAGACCTGCATCGCGTCAACCGAGATTACAGACGTATCGAGTCGAGATGCAACGGCATCCGCAAGAGCGCTCTTACCGGAGGCGGTGGGACCTACAATGGCCAGCACGGGCCCGAGCAGGCTCACCGAGGATCGCCGACAATCCGGCCACGGAGATACCACGTCCGGGCCTTCTCTACGTGGACGTCGCAGATTTTGCCGACCAGATCGTCAGGAGTATAGCCGTCGGGTATAGCAAAGTGCACGGTACGCATCTTCTCGGAGTGACCCACCATAATCGAGTCATCACGCTTTGAAGTGCCCTCCACCAGAACCGAGACGTTCTGGTCAACCTCTTCTTGATTGGCATCGTATGCCTGCTTGGCCACAAGATCAGCAAGCCGATCAAAGCGATCCTGGATAACCTCGTGAGGGGTATCGTCGACGATCTTTGCCGCGGGGGTACCGGGGCGTTTGGAATAGATGAAGGTGTACGCGCTCGAGAAGGCGGCCTCCTTCACCAGGGAAAGCGTGTCCTGGAAGTCTTCCTCGGTCTCTCCCGGAAAGCCGACGATGATGTCGGTGGAGAGCGCGATATCCGGCATAGCCTTGCGAAGACGAGACACGAGCTCGAGATACTGCTCGCGGGTGTACTTGCGGTTCATGGCCTTCAGCACACGAGAAGAACCGCTCTGCACCGCAAGATGCAGATGAGGCATGACACACGGGGTCTCTGCCATAGCTTGAATGGTCTCGTCCACAAGGTCGTGCGGGTTGGAAGAAGTGAAACGAACCCGTTCGATGCCGGTCTTACCGACCTCACGAAGAAGCTCGGCGAAGCGAGGCTCGCCGTAGATATTGCGCCCATAGCTGTTCACGTTCTGGCCAAGGAGCGTGATCTCACGCACGCCGTCGGATACGAGCTTCTCACACTCCCCCACCACTGCCTCGATGGTACGGCTCTTCTCACGGCCGCGGACATACGGAACGATGCAGTACGTGCAAAAGTTGTTGCAGCCGGTCATGATCGGAACCCAGGCGTGGAACTTCTGGGCACGACGACTCGGAAGGTCGCAGGAGAAGCCTCGGCCTTCCTCAACGGTATCGACCTCGACCTGATGTCCGTCATCGGCAAACGCCTCCTCGAGGAGCTGAGGGAGGCTTGCAAGGGCGCTCGTACCAAACACGACATCAGCCGCAGGGATATGTTGACGGATCTTCTCACCATCGCGCTGGGCAATGCAGCCGCCGATAGCCACGACGCGCTTGCCGCAAGGAGGCTTAGGGGCGCTCACCATAGCGGAAGCCTGGCCGTACAAACGCTGATCTGCGTTCTCGCGGACACAGCACGTCATGAAAACGACGATATCGGCCTGTTCAGGTTCCGGAACGCAAATGCAACCGTTCTGCTCCAGGAGGCCCTCAACGCGCTCAGAGTCGTGAAGGTTCATCTGGCAACCGAAGGTCTTTACGTAATAGGTCTTGCCAACGAGAGTTTGTGAAGTCATAGAAAACCTTATTTAAGAAGCGATGTTACGAACGGCGTCGGAATCGATCTGAAGCGTCGAGGCTGCCTGAATGCGGTGCACGTAAATGGCAAGGCGGATAGCGGTACGGCTCTCGCCGCCGATAGAGATATCGGAAAACGTGGGGGCGCACGAAATATCGACGCCGGTAGGGATAAGAAAACCACGGGCAATAGCAACGGCTTTCACGGCTTGGTTTACCGCTCCGGCGCCGACACATTGGATGTTCACGGAAGAGCCGTCTTTGACCATTCCGGCAATGGCGCCTGCAACGGACGCAGGGGAAGATTTGCTCGAGACCTTTAAATAGTCCATGTGGTGCTCCTGGCGCATGAGTGCGAATTGATACAAATAAGGTGTGTTTAGCTGCAGTTTATTCTACAAGTAGACGTCTCAAATGTGTAGTGGGAAGGACAAGCGCTAGTCGGATTGATCCAGGTCGAAGGTTACGGTGATCTTTCCCTTGCCCACGCGAACCCGCGGCTCGGAACTCAAGGAAAGGTAGTACCTATCCGCAATCATCTGGAAATCCCGTTCCATGGTCCGGGAAAATTCCTCGACATCCTGCTTACTGAGCTTGAGACCGCGGTGATCATGAGTAAGATCGATTTCCTTAGGGGCCTTCTCGTCGGACTTGTGCATAAGGCGGGCAAGAACGCTTCTCTGCGGCTTAACCTGTCCAGCGATAATGCGATGCGCAGTACGCTCGCTCATGGCAAGCCCAAGGCTTTCCGCGGTGGACCTTAGCTCAAAGGCGTCAGCAGCAACACGGAGACGCTCAAGCACGGGCAGGACCGAGACGTCGTCGATAAACATGAGGTCAGCCGCCTCGACGGTTTTCTCGGCACGCGCGCGGGCGGTCGCAGCGATCTCGGAAGCAGAGCCAAAGTAGACCTCGCAGTTACCTCGTTCCTCAATCGCGAACTCGCAACAGGTCCGGATGATGTTGTGGGGACCGCGCTCGCAAGAAAGGTTCCCCTCTTCATCGAGACCGGTTTTGGGCCAGGTCGACTGATCGGCGCGCTCCGCCAAGGTGTTCGCATCGGTCACAACGCGGATCGAGGAACCCAGGCCAACACCGCTCGACATGACCTTGGCCGATGTGGCGTTCTCCTTAACCGAGTACAAGGCCATGCCTCGGCCATGAACGCCCCAGCGGTCCATATGGACGCTTTCGAGCTTGGAGGTAACGCGAGCCTCAAAGATCTTGTCCTGCATATCCTGTGGAATGCCGGAGCCGTCATCGAGGATCGTAAGCGTACGCACATCGCCCTCACGGGAGGTGGCGACATAAATATGCTTTGCACCGGCGTCGCGGGAGTTTCGAAGCATCTCGATCACGATGTCCTCGATGCAGCGAATGTCGTGCTTCGCTTGACGCCGCTCTGCCTCGGCAACACGAAGGCGAACGTACCCTTCGCCGAGGTTTTCCTCGACCCTCAGGGAACGTTCGCCTCCCATTGAGGCAACAAATCCAACCAAGTCAGCCATGGACCGTGCCTATACGATTACTTGGCGACGTCGACGGCGCGGGACTCGCGGATGACGACGACGCGGACCTGACCGGGATACTCCATCTCGTCCTCGATCTGCTTCGCGATGTCATGCGCAAGAACCGTCGCCTGAGCATCGGAGATCTTCTCGGGCTCGACCATAACGTGGAGCTCACGCCCAGCCTGCATGGCATAGGTGCGCTCGACGCCCTCGTGCGCGTTGGAGATCTCCTCGAGCTTCTCGAGGCGCTTAATGTAGTTCTCGGCAGACTCGCGCCGAGCGCCGGGGCGAGCGGCGGAAATGGCATCGGCAGCTTGGACGAGCACGTCGAGGACGGTGTCGGGATCGACGTCAGCGTGGTGCGCCTCGATGGCATGGACAATCTCGGGGCGCTCACCATAGCGACGGGCAAGGTCGGCGCCGATGACGGCATGCGGTCCCTCGACCTCGTGATCGATGGCCTTGCCGAGGTCGTGGAGAAGGCCGGCACGCTTCGCAGGAGCGGGATCGAGACCGAGCTCAGAAGCCATGATGCCGCAGAGGGCCGAGACCTGAATCGAGTGCTGGAGCACGTTCTGGCCGAAGGACGTGCGGTACTTGAGCGCACCGAGCGTGCGGACGATTTCGGGGTGGAGGTCATGGATACCGGCATCGAAGGCGGCCTGCTCGCCGGCTTCGCGAACACGCTCGTTTACAAGGGCCTCCGCCTTCTTATAAAGCTCCTCGATGCGTGCCGGGTGGATGCGGCCGTCGGCGATAAGGTTCTCAAGCGCGACGCGCGCGGTCTCGCGCCGAACGGGATCGTAGCTCGAGAGCGTAACGGTCTCGGGGGTGTCGTCGATGACGAGAGAGACGCCGGAGACCTGCTCAAACGTCCTGATGTTGCGGCCCTCGCGACCGATGATGCGTCCTTTGAGGTCGTCAGAGGGGATGTGGACCGAGGTAACGGTAATCTCCCCCGCCTGGTCGGCAGCGCAGCGCTGAATCGCGGTAGAGATAATCTCGCGGGCCGTCTTATCGGCGCGGGCGCGAACGCTCGCCTCGGACTCGCGAAGAATCTGGGCCTCCTCGCGGATGGACTCGGAGCGGACTCGATCGATCAGCTCGTCGTGGGCCTCCTCACGGGAAAGGCCGGCGATGCGCTCCAGCTCAGAGGTCTTCTTTGCCTCAAGGGCATCGAGATCGTTCTTGCGGCGGTCGAGCTGACCCTGAAGGCTCGAAAGCTGGTGATCGCGCCGGTCGAGCGCATCGTTGCGGTGGTCGAGGGACTCCTCGCGCTGCATGATGCGGCTCTCCATGGACTGGAGCTCAGCTTTGCGCTTCTTCTCCTCGGCCTCGGAAGCTTGCTTGATGGCGAGGACCTGCTCCTTGGCCTCGAGGACGGCCTCCTTCTTTGCCGTCTCGGCCTGGCGAGAAGCCTCGGAAGTAATGCGCTCAGCCTCGACCTGCGCACTCTCGACCTGGGCCTGAGCGGACTTAAGCTGCGAGTTGCTCTTTCCTGCTAGCAGGAAGTAGGCAATGCCAGCGCCTACGGCGAGGCAAACAATGCCGATGATGATAACCATACGTACTCCTCTAATGACACAATCAATAACGATGTAAGAAGGAAAACCGCGTAGAACGCGGAATCCGCCATCAGAGGTGCAGTCGAAGGACCGAGCCTGCGCTATGTTTCTAAAACAGCAAACGCTAGATACAGAATATGGTCAGCCGCAAATTGCGGCGAGAGATGCCCTTGGATGGCATGTCTATCCTATGGCCTGGCTTAACATCTGTCAAACAAATCAAACGTCCGTTTCGGTATCGTCGAGGGCGTTTTTTGCGGCATCGATAGCAACGGACATCGAATATCCTCGGCTGCAGAGGTAACGTACGATCTTTTGATAGTCGTTCTTTCCCGTGAGACGCCTACGGGAAGCGAGCTCGTAGGCATGTTCGCGTTCATCGTCGGCAGAGAGATAGTCCTCAGGCCAACCCGCGATGGAAGAGGCATCGATTCCTTTGCGGGCAAGCTCACGCTCGATGCGGTTGCGGCCCCAGCCGAGGGAAACCTTGGAGCGAATGAAGACGTCGGCAAACCGAGAGTCGCGCACATAACCGCACGACTCCGCGTACTCAACCAATCTCATCGCAGAGCTTTCGGAATAACCGTCACGGTACAGACGGTCGTAGAGCTCTTGAGAAGAATAATCACGGCGGTTGAGCATGTCCTCAACGCGCTTCTTGCCCACCGTAAAGGAAGCCTCTTTTACGAGATAGCCAAGCTCCGCCCGACTTCCCACAGAAAAGCCGAGCTTCGCCTTCTTTGAAAGCGAGCGACCGACCGCAAGGGGAACCGACCATTGCTCGTCATGGCCATCGCTTGAGAATTTTACTTGGGCAAGCGGCCGACGCCCCCCGAGCGGGGCAGCTGTCCGCTCGGGGAGTTCGACCTCCCACTCAAAGACGTCATCACACATGGCTAGGGCTACTGAGCGTCGTCGTCGGAATCAAGGGCTCCCTCAACGGGCTCGCCCACTCGCTCGTCGCCGAGCTCGAGGCCGCAGGCAACACGAACCTTATGCTCGATCTCGTCACGGAGGTCAGGGTTGGCGGCGAGGAAAGCCTTGGCCGCCTCGCGGCCCTGGCCCAGACGGTCGTCACCATAGGAGAACCAAGCGCCGGACTTCTCGACCACACCGTAATCGACGGCCATATCGAGAATCGAGCCCTCCTTGGAGATGCCCTGACCGTACATGATGTCGAACTCGCACTGCTTGAAGGGAGGGGCGACCTTGTTCTTGACGACCTTGACGCGCACCCTGTTGCCGATGATCTCTTTGTCTTCCTTAATGGAATCGATGCGACGGATATCGAGGCGAACCGAGGAGAAGAACTTGAGCGCGCGGCCACCGGGCGTCGTCTCGGGATTGCCGAACATGACGCCGATCTTCTCGCGAAGCTGGTTGATGAAGATACAGGTGGTGTTGGACTTGGAAAGGGAGCCGGCGAGCTTGCGGAGCGCCTGACTCATGAGACGGGCCTGAAGGCCAACGGTCGAGTCGCCGATCTCGCCCTCGATCTCGGCTCGAGGGGTAAGGGCGGCAACGGAGTCGATGACGACGACATCGATGGCGCCGGATCGAACGAGCATGTCGCAGATCTCGAGCGCCTGCTCGCCTGTATCAGGCTGGGAGATGAGCACTTCGTCGATGTCCACGCCGATCCTCGCGGCATAACCGGGGTCAAGGGCGTGCTCGGCGTCGATGAAGGCGACGACGCCGCCCATGGCCTGGGCCTCAGCGAGGATCTCGAGAGAAAGGGTCGTCTTGCCGGAAGACTCGGGACCGTAGATCTCTACGATACGGCCGCGAGGAACTCCGCCGATGCCCAAAGCGGCGTCGAGGGCAAGGGCGCCGGTGGGGATGGCCTCGACCTCATAAGAAGGTCCGTCGTCGCCGAACTTCATGATGGAGCCCTTGCCGAATTTCTTCTCGATCTCCTTGGTGGTCTCCTCGATGACCTTGGTACGCTCCGCACCTTCGGTACGGGGCCGGATCTCCTTGCTAATGGTGCCCTTAGCCTTTGCCATGTGCCTCTCCTTATCGAACATTCTTTCTCAATAGTAATCGAACAGCCGTTCCTGGTCAACCAAGTGATTCCAGCGTAGCAGGCCAAACTTGCAGCACGCTGACAGCAAACGGGCAGATAACTTGCAGAAAGTTAGCGGCATTTCATCAAAATCCCCCCGAAGCCTCAAAGCAACAGGGGGATCAAATAACGGGGCAAGTCGTAATTCCTAGAGCAACCTAAGAACGCTGACCAAGAAGCTCCACAATACCTTCATGCAGTAGCCCGATCGCCGCATGGCAGGCTTGACGCCTCACCTCGGCACGCGGCCCATCGAAGCAGAAAAGCCGCGACTGAGCAGAGGCCACAGAATCGCGGGCCATCCAGACGGTACCGACGGGTTTTCCCGGCTCGGCGCCGCCGGGCCCCGCGATTCCGGTGATCGATGCGGCAACGTCGCAGGAAAGAACAGCGCGTGCACCGCGGGCCATCGCAAGGGCGCACTCCGAGGAAACCGCTCCTATCTCGGGCACGTCGAGAAGGCCCTCGTAAGGCACCTTGAGCACGTCATGCTTGACGGGAATCGCGTAACTCACGACGCCGCCCCTCACAACGGCGGAGGAACCGGGGACCGCGGTCAAACAGCCGCTTACGAGGCCACCCGTACAAGACTCGGCGCAGCCGACCGTAAGTCCGGCGCCGGCACAAAGCTCAACGAGCCGCGCCGCCTCGTCATAAAGAGAGGGATCGTGATCGAGGATGGTTTTCTCATCCATTGCCCTAGGCCTCCTCGGAAAGGTACTTCCAGGATTTCGCGAAATAGTCGAAGCCGGACCAAGCCGTGAGGATAACGGCGATGAGCAGCACGATGTTGAAAAGAACAGAGAGCCCCTGGGCGGCAACAGAGCCAGAAGGCAGCGAGGCCACAAACAGAAGGCCGCAGATGGAGACCATCGTGGTCGCCGTCTTCCATTTACCCAAATTGCTCGCCGCGATGACGACGCCCTTGGAAGCGACGACCATGCGCAGGCCGGACACGAGAAACTCGCGTGCGACGACGACGAGGAGCACCCACGAGGAAACGAAGCCGTGCTCGAGGAGGAAGCAGAGAGCGACGACGACTGCGAGCTTGTCCGCGATGGGATCGAGGAACTTGCCGAATGTGGTCACCTCACCGCGCGAGCGAGCGAGATACCCATCGAGTTTATCGGTAAGCGAAATAAGGACGAACGCGGCGAAGACGAACATGCCGGGCCAAGAGACGACCTCGCCGCCACGCTCCCCCACCAACTCGGCTAGAAACAGCCATACGGGGACGAGCGCAACGCGAACGCACGTGACGATATTGGCAGGGGTCCAGATGCCCTTCTTTGAAGACATGCCTTAGTCCGCCTCCACGATGCGCCCGACCATCTCGTAACAGAAAGAATCGACGAGCTCGACCTCTACGACGTCGCCGACGGCGGCCTCACCCGAGGCGATATGGACCGCACCGTCGCAATCGGGCGCCTGGAACCAAGTGTGGCCGATCAGCTCGACGCCATCATCGGTCTCCTCGACCCCGTCAATGATGACGCGGGCGCGCTCGCCCACGTGCTTTGCGGTAGCGGAGAAGCCGAGCTCTTCAACGAGGTCGATCAGGCGCTGGGTACGCTCGAGCTTGACGTCCTCGGGAACCTGGCCCTCCATACGGGCGGCCTTCGTCCCCTCCTCCTGGGAGTAGGAGAAGACGGAGGTGTAGTCGAACTCCTCCTCCTGGATGAAGTCGTAGAGCTCGTCGGCCTCCTCGTCCGTCTCGCCCGGGAAGCCGCACATACCCGTCGTGCGCAGCACCATGCCCGGGATCTCCTTGCGAAGACGGGCAAAGAGCTCGTGGAGCTGCTTGGGCGAGCCGGAGCGGCCCATCGACTTGAGGACGCGCTCGGAGCAGTGCTGGATGGGGATGTCGATATAGGGAAGGACCTCGGGGACGTCGCGGATCGTGGCGATGAGCTCGTCGGTCATGCCCTCGGGCTGGAGATAGAGCACGCGTACCCAACCGCCATAGGGGCGCACTTCCTCGGCCACGAGGCGAAGCAGCTTTGCCAGGGTCTCGTCGCCCTCGAAGTCGGAGCCCCAGATACCCGTGTCCTGGCCGATGAGCACGATCTCGCGCACGCCGCCCTCAAGGAGCGAGTGGACCTCGGCGAGGATATCCTTCGCGGGGCGCGAATAATACCGCCCGCGAATGTACGGGATGGCGCAGAACGCGCAGAAGCGGTCGCAGCCCTCGGAGATCTTCACGAAGGCGGATGCCCCGTCGACGGTCCTTAACGGGGCATCCATCGCCACGGCAGAAGCCGAGACGCCCAGGATTCCGCTCACGACGTCGACGATGCCGTCCTCGTCCTCGGCGCGAACGAAGGCCGCGACCTCGGGCAGCTGCTCGGGAAGGTCGTCGCCGTAGCGGGAGGGGACGCAGCCGCACATAACGATGGGCAGGTTGCGGACACCCTCGCTGCGGGACTCGGCAAGCTCGAGCGTCGCCTCGACGGACTCCTCGGTGGCCGACGCCAAGAAGGAGCAGGTGTTGACGATCGCCACATCGGCGTCATCGACCGCGTCGGTCTCCGCAAAACCGGAGGCGAGGAGCAAGGCGCGCATGCGATCGGTGTCGACCTCGTTCTTCGCGCAACCGAGCGTGATGAAGAGGACATTTCCGAGACGGTTCATTGTGGGCATAGAGAAGGCCTGCCTTTGTCTTTATCGATAGTTCACGTACTGAAGGGGCTGGCCATAGTCGGCCTGCTTGAGGTGGGCGATGACCTCCTGGAGGACATCGCGCGAAGCGGAGGAGACGCGCAGCTTGTCGCCCTCGACCAAAGGCTTGCACTTGAGCTTGAGGTCGCGGATGTCCTTGGAGATCTTCTTTGCCGTGTCCTGGTCGATGCCCTGGACGATATGGCCGGACTGCCTGACGGACATGCCCGTCGCGGCCTGCGGGTCGTCCCAACGCACGGCCGAGAGATCGATACCGCGCTTCACGAGCTTGGAGCCCAGGATGTCGCGGACCTGGCCGGCGACGAACTCGGAAGGCGCCTCGATCTTGAAGCTCCCGTCCTTCTTGGAAAGCTCGAGCGTGGCGCCCGTGCCCTTGAGGTCATAACGCTGGGTGAGCTCTCGGGAGGCCTGCTGGTACGCGTTGTCGACCTCCTGCATATCGACGGTCGAGACAACGTCGAAGCTGGATTCCTTTGCCATGGTTCAACTCCTGTTCGCGCCGTGGCGCATCGGGGGTGTCGTACTTACTCGGTGGTTTCGGCGGACGTAGCAGCAGCGTCATCCGTGGAAGCGGAGCCGTCGGAGGACTTGCTCACGTCGTCGGTCGTGGTCTCGGGCGGCTTCGTCCCCTTGACGGAAAGCGAGCCCAGGCCGGAGGCCTTGGACGTGAAGGCGACGTTCGCGCCGTTGTTCGTCACCGTCACGGCTGAGGGGTCGCCCGCCTGCACCGTAAGCGAATCGGTGACGGTGAACTCCTGCTCCCAGGGGCCGGTCACGGAGTCCGCGATCGCGCTCTTGCCGTCGCAGGTGATCTCGAGCCAGGTATAGGAACCGCTCTGGACCGAAACCTTCACGACCGTGGGCACGTAGGTCGCGGCGCTGTTCGAGGCGGAGGCGTCCGTTGAGGTCTGCTGCGTGGTCGACAAGCCGTCGCCGCCCGTCGTCCCCGTCGTAGACGTCGTGGTGGTGGACGTCGTCCCAGTCCCTGTGGACCCCGTACCCGCAGAGCCTTCATCGGTCTGCGCGTTCGAGTTCACCGTGACCGCCTTGGTATCGGGCGCGGAAGTGTTCTTGTTCACGCACGAGCTCACCGCGAAGGAGAGGATGAGCATAAGGATCACGCAGAGAAGCACGACGATAGCGAAGATAGAGCGCCGAGGATCCGAGAAGAACCCCTGCACGGCACCGGCCGGGCCCGAGGGGCGGCGGCGATTGGGGCCTCCGCCCGCGCGCCCTTGCGCCCCCCTGCCGGACGGCGCGTAGTCGGAGCCGGAGCGCCTGCGGACGTTCGGCCGCTCCATGTTCGCGATGTTGCGGGAGGACCTTCTGCCGGAGATGGTGGAGGCCCGCTCGTAGGGGTTCGCGCGGTCGTCGAAGCGCATGTCGTCGGTGTACTCGCGAGGGCGGACGTTCCTTGTGCTCACGTCGTCGCGCACGAACCTGCCGCCGTCGCGGCGCTGGACATCGTAGTAGGAGTCGTCGAGCCCCTGCATCTCGGAAGAGAGCAGACGCCGGGACGGATCGGAGATGTCGCTCCGCCTGCGTTGCGCGTTGCGGCGGCGCTGGCGCTCGGCCTTGTTGGAATAGGTCGACTGGGCGCGCTCGGTCCTCTGGGGCGAGTTGTAGGGCCGGCGCTGCCCGTTAGCCGCCTGCTGCGCGGCATAGGCGGAGGCGGCGGAGGGGCCCGAGCCGGCCAAGGGCACCGACCGGCGCGGCTTCGCAGGGGTCGTGGTCGCGAAAGCGCCCATGTCGCCGGCAGGGCCGCCCGCGGTCGGGAGGAGGCCGTGGTACTCGACGTAGGCTTTGGGCCTGGAGCCGACCTCGTTCACGACGTCGTAGCCCTTGATGCCGCGGCCCATCTGGGCGTCGCGGGTACGGCGGCGCAGCTCATGCGAGCTGGAGCCGTTGACGCTCTCATAAAGCTCTTCTTGGAAATAGTCGACGACCTCGCGCGGGTTGAGCCCGAGGTAGCGGGCATACGACGACAGCATGCCCTGGGCGTAGCCGCTCTGGGGCATCCTGTCGAAGTCGCCCTCCTCGAACGCGATGAGGACGTCTTCCCTGAGCTTCAAGATACGAGAAGCCTGTTCAATCGAGAGGCCCAGCTGCTGCCTTCGCGAGCTGAGCATCTCGCTGAAACGAGGGCGAGACATTGCTCCTTAGACCTCCCTATACGTCGCTTCCGCGAGCTTCAGATCCTCGAGGCCTTCTTTGTCGAGAAGCACGTCGCGCGGCTTAGAGCCGTTCGCGGGCCCCACGACGCCCTTCGCCTCGAGCATGTCCATGATTCTACCCGCTCTAGCGTACCCAACGGACAGGGCCCTCTGCAGGCTCGAGGTCGAACCCAACTGAGAGTCCACAACGATGCGGGCGGCTTCCCAAACGAGCGGGTCGTCTTCCTTGGGGGCGTCGGGACCCGCAGCCCCGCCGGGCTGGTTGGGCACGACGGCCGTGAGGATGTCCTCATGGTAATCGGCCTTGACCTGCTCTTTCACGAACTCGACGGTCTGCTCGATCTCTGAGTCGGAGACCCAGCAGCCCTGCGCTCGGATGGGCTTCTTGCCACGGAGCTTCACGAGCATGTCACCCTTGCCCAGGAGCTGCTCGGCGCCCTTCTGGTCGAGGATGATGCGCGAGTTGATCGAGTTGTCGACGGAGAGCGCCACGCGGTTGTCGATGTTCGCGCGGATAAGGCCCGTCACGACGTCTGCGGAGGGTCGCTGCGTGGCGACGATCAAGTGGATGCCGGCGGCGCGGCCCAGCTGCGCGATGCGCACGATGGAGCTCTCGACGTCCTTGCCGGCGACCATCATGAGGTCGGCGAGCTCGTCGATCACGATGACGAAGTACGGCATGTGCTTGGGCGGGTTCTCCGTGTCGGCGTACTTGTCTCCGTCGACGTTGCCGTTGTAGGTCTTGATGTCGCGGACCTTGTAGTGCTCGAAGACCTTCAGGCGGCGCTCCATCTCGGTCACGCCCCACTGCAGGGCGCTCGCCGCCTGGCGAGGCTCGGTGACGACGGGGACGTAGAGGTGCGGCAGGCCCGCGTACCCGGTGAACTCGACTCGCTTGGGGTCGACCATGATGAGGCGGACCTGCTCGGGAGTCGCACGCATGAGCATGCTCATCACGATGGCGTTGAGAAGCACGGACTTGCCGGAGCCCGTCGTGCCGGCGACCAAAAGGTGCGGAAGCCCCGCGAGGTCGACGACGATGGGCTTGCCCTCGGAGTCCCGGCCGAAGGCGCACTCGAGCGGGCCGCCCTTGGCGAAGGGCAGCACATCGGACAGGTAAACCGGCTGGGGCTTCTCGTTCGGGATCTCGATGCCCACGAGCGAGGTGCCCGGAATGGGCGCGAAGATACGCACCGACTTGGCCGCGAGCGAGAGCGCGATGTCGTCCTCGAGGTTTACGATCTTGCTCACGCGCTCGCCCTCGCCCATCGAGATCTTGAAGGTCGTGACGGACGGGCCGGCGATCCAGCCCTCGACGCGTGAGGTGAGGCCGAACTCCTCGAGCGTGCCCTGGAGCTTCTGCGCGGTGCCCGCAAGCTCGGCATCGTTCGCATAGCTGCCCGAGAAACCCGTGTTCTCCTTGAGGATGGAGAGCGGGGGAAGCTCATAGGAATCGTCCCCATCGCCGGGACGCTTAAGGTCGGCGGGAGGCGCTACGACCTCCTGCGACTTCTCGGAAGAAGATGCGGCCTTCGCGAGGAAGTCGGGAATCTGTTTCCGGGGAGCAGCCGACTTGTCCGGCACATCGGGCGAAGAGGACTCATTCTCGCTCGATGCAGCTGAGGTATTCTCTGCCGGCTGCTTAGACTTCCTCGCACGCTTCTTGGAACGGGGCTTGAGGAGCGTCGTCTCGGCACGCTCGACGTCCTCGAAGGAATCATCGAAGTCGTCGTCGAAAATGCTCGCGGTGATGCCGGTAGGAAGGGGCTCGGACTCCGAGTCTTCGGGAGCGAGCTGCATGGTCTTGGCCGCTCCCATGGGGGCACGCTTGAGGACGCTCGTCTTGCGGTCGCCGAGGAAGGTGGTCTCGCCCTCCCCCGTCTCGTCGAAGAGCGAAGGCTGAGAGGCCCTGCCAGACCGCGCCGTCGCCTGAGAGGCGGCAGCCTGCTGGGCCGCGGCCTCACGGGCCTCGGCACGCTCGAGCTCGCGTTCCTCGCGCCTGGCGGAGGCCTCCTCCTTGATGTGCTCCAGGCCCACGGACGCCTTGGCGAACGCCTCGGAGATGGAGAAGCCGCAGACGACGATGCCGGCGGCGATAATGCCCACGAGGATCACGTTGCCCACGATGACGCCCACGAGCTTGACGAGCCAGAACGCGACGAAACCGCCCACGTAGCCGCCGGCCTCGACGGCGACGTCGGCGGATAGCGCGATCTCGGGGGCGAGCTCAAGCCCAGGCTGGTTCAAGGTCAACATGGCGAGCACGGCGAAGACGATCAAGCCGAGGCCCGCGGCGACATGACCCGAGAACGGCCCCTTGTCGCCAAGGAAAAACGTCGTGGAGAAGAGGAACAACGCAATGGGCACGAGCACCGCGCCGGTACCGAAGGAAACCTTGAGCGCATGTCCGACCGCGCTCGTGACCACCGCGCCCGAAGGGACGACGACGGAGACGAACATCGCGACAGAGACCACCGCCAGCGCGACGCCGACGATGTCGCGCTGGACGTCGGAAAGGCCCGCCCCCGCTTGCCTGGGCGAGCGGGAAGCGGACTGGCGACAGGGCTTCTTTGCTGCGTTTTTGCTGCGGTTGGACGGCACCGATTAAACCTCCAGCACGACCGGGACGATCATGGGGCGAGAGTGGGTCTTGGTCCACAGAAGGTTGGACACCTGGTTGCGGACGTTGCGGCGGATGGCGTCGATGTTCACGCCGTCGGCGTTCGTGGCCTTCTCGACCTGCTGACGGACGACGGCCTGAGCCTCGGCGATGAGCTGCGGGTCTTCCTGGAAAGAGACGCCGCGGGCGTTCACCTCGACGGCCTTGACCGTGCCCTTCTTGCCGGTGACGGCCACGGTGCAGGTCACGACGCCGTCCTGGGCAAGCTTCTGGCGGTCGCGGAGCACGACGGGGTTCGCCTCGGTCACGGTACCGCCGTCGACGTACACGATGCCGGACTCGACCGCGCGGCCGCGGCGCACCTTGTGGTTCTTAAGCTCGAGGGAGTCCCCGTTGTCGAGGATGAAGACGCGGTTCTCGGGCATACCGAGGCTATAGGCGAGCTCGGCGTGGGCGCGGAGGTGCTGCGCCTCGCCGTGGACGGGCATGAAGTAGCGCGGGCGCACCATGGAGAGCATGAGCTTGAGCTCCTCCTGGGAACCGTGGCCCGAGACGTGCACGAGCGTCTTGTTCTTGTCGTAGATGGCGCAGCCGATCTTTGACAGCGAGTTCACGATGTTCTGGACGCTCTTCTCGTTGCCGGGGACGGGCGTGGCCGAGATGATCACGGTGTCGGAGGCGTTGATCGAGAGCGACTTGTGCTCGCCGTTCGCCATGCGGGCGAGGGCCGAGAGCGGCTCGCCCTGGGAACCCGTGCAAAGCACGACGATCTTGTCGGTATCGAACTTGTCGATGTCGAAGGCGTCGATGATGTCGTCCTCGTCGATCTTTAGGTAGCCGAGCTCGCGCGCGACCTTGGTGTTCGTCACCATGGAGCGACCGGTGACGACCACCTTGCGGCCCACGGCGGTCGCGGCGTCGCAGACCTGCTGCAAGCGGTGGATATGGCTCGAGAAGGACGCGACGAAGACGCGGCCGGGGGCGTTCTTGATGATGTGGCGCAGGTTGGGGCCCACGGCGGCCTCGGAAGGCGTGTAGCCGGGGCGCGTCGCGTTCGTGGAGTCTGAGAGCAGAAGGTCGACCCCGTTCGCACCGAACTTGTTGATCGCGTGGTAGTTGGGGCGGCGGCCGTCGATGGGCGTGTTGTCGAGCTTGAAGTCGCCCGTGAGCATGACGGTCCCTGCCGGGGTGTTCATGTAGACGCCGAGCGCGCCCGGGATGGAGTGCGTCATGGCGAAGAACGTGAGGTTGAAGGCGCCGAGGTTCACGTTGGAGCCGTCCTGGACCTCACGGTACTTGGGGTTCTTGATCTTGTGCTCGGCGAGCTTGCCCTCGATCATGCCCAGGGTGAGCTTGCTCGAGTAGATGGGCACCTTGCGCGTAAGGTCCATGAGCAGGTACGGCAGGGCACCCGTGTGGTCCTCGTGCCCGTGCGTGATGACGATGCCGCGCAGCTTGTGCTCGTTCTCGAGCACATAGGTGTAGTCGGGCAGGATGAGGTCGACGCCCGGCGTGTTGTCGTCCGGGAACATCAGGCCCGCATCGACCAGGACCATGTCGTCTCCGTACTCGAAGGCGGTCATGTTCTTGCCGATGCCGTCAAGACCACCCAGCGGGATGATCTTCAGAGCGATATCTTTCTTTGGCATTCCTAAAACAAATCCTTCCGATGACGCCGATAGAAACTATTCGACGATTGGCACTGCCGCCAACCGAACAATCCAGGCCGTGCGCCGAAAGCGCAAGTTTTCTTATTGTAACCAAGAAACGCTTGTACCGCCCGGGATACACAAAGAGAGCTCGAACAAAGCCTCAAGTAAGGCTTGAGGCCGTACTAGGCAAACCTTACACAAAGAAAGGAGCCCCGCACGAAGCGGAGCTCCTTCCAAATCAGGCTCGAGGATTTCGCGGTCCCTGCCTGAAGCAACCTAAGCTACTAGGCGTCGTGGTGACGACGCGGCTGACGCTTCTCGCCGCCGTTGTCGCCGGGGCGACGACGCGGACGACGCTCGCCGTCGTGGCGACGGCCGTGGGGCTCGCCGGCGGGAGCGGAGCCCTCGGGGACCTCGGGCTTGTCGAGGCGGTCAAGGGAGATCTTGCCCTTCTCGTCGACCTCGATGACCTTGACCTTGACCTCGTCGCCGATGTTCAGGACGTCCTCGACCTTGCCCACGCGGCCCTGGGCGACGCGGCTGATGTGCAGCAGGCCGTCTTTGCCGGGGAGCAGCTCGACGAAGGCGCCGAACGGCTGGATGTTCACGACGCGGCCGGTGTACTCCTCGCCCACCTCGGGGACCTTGACGATGGCGCGGACGCGCTCGGCCGCGGCCTCGGCGGAAGCGGCGACGCCGGCGATGAAGACGGTGCCGTCCTCCTGAATGTCGATCGTGGCGCCCGTGTCCTCCTGGATGCCGCGGATGACCTTGCCGCCGCTGCCGATGACGTCGCGGATCTTGTCGGTCGGGATGGTGAGGCTGATGATCTGCGGCGCGCAGTCCTTCGTGGACTCGCGGGGCGCCGGGATGGCGTCGAGCATCGTGTCGAGGATGAACATGCGGCCCTCGTGCGCCTGCATAAGGGCGGAACGCAGGATCTCCGGCGTGAGGCCGGTGGCCTTGTTGTCCATCTGCATGGCCGTGATGCCCTTGGTCGTGCCGGTCACCTTGAAGTCCATGTCGCCGAGGAAGTCCTCGAGACCCTGGATGTCGGTGAGGACGACGGTCTTGCCCTCCTCCTGGATGAGGCCCATGGCCACGCCGGAGACGGGGCGCTTGAGCGGCACGCCGGCGTCCATGAGGGCGAGCGTGGAGCCGCAGGTGGAGGCCATCGAAGAAGAGCCGTTGGACTCCATGACCTCGGAGACGACGCGGATGGTGTAGGGGAACTCGTCCTCGGACGGGATCACCGGGAGCAGGGCGCGCTCGGCGAGGTTGCCATGGCCGATCTCGCGGCGCTTGGGGCTGCCCATGCGGCCGGTCTCGCCGGTGCAGTACGGCGGGAAGTTGTAGTGGTGGATGTAGCGCTTGCCGTCGACGGGCTCGATGGTGTCGAGGCGCTGCCACTCGTTGAGCATGCCGAGGGTGCAGACGGAGAGCACCTGGGTCTGGCCGCGCTGGAAGAGTCCGGAGCCGTGGACGCGGGGCAGGTAGTCGGGCTTGACCATGAGCGGACGGACCTCGGTCGGGGTGCGGCCGTCGACTCGCTCGCCGGTCTCGACGACCATGAGGCGCATGGCATGCTTCTCGAGGGCCTTGAGCTCCACGGGGATGGCGCGGCTCCACTGGGCCTGCTCCTCCTCGGTGAACTCAGCGCGGATGGACTCCTTCAGGGCCTCGACCTTGCCGATACGGGAAAGCTTGTCGGCGTCCTTGAGGGCGGCCTCCATCTCGTCGTAGTGGGCGAAGATGCGGTCGTGGACCTCGGGGATGGGCTCGTCGAGGATGTACTCGCGCTGCTGGATGGGTCCGTTGACCTCCTCGACCTTGGCGAAGAACTTCTTCTCCTCCTCGCAGAAGGCGGCGATGGCCTCCTGGCCAAAGGCCATGGCGGAGAGCATGTCCTCCTCGGAGATCTCGTCGGCGCCCGCCTCGAGCATCGAGATGAAGTCGGCGGAGCCGCCGAGCTCGAGGTCGAGGTCGGAGTTGTCGCGCTCCTCGTAGGTCGGGTTCACGATGAACTCGTGGGTGTCGCGGTCGCGGCCGATGCGCACGCAAGCGAGCGGGCCCTCGAAGGGCACGCCGCCCACGGTAAGGGCCGCGGAGGCGGCCATGACGCAGATCGTGTCGACGGGGTTCACCTGGTCGGCGACGAGCGTGGTGGCGACGACCT
>ERZ808246.501-NODE-501-length-32457-cov-4.960219_pt1 | contig 32457 bp, 36 predicted proteins | sample MGYA00521083_ERZ808246 | MGnify/ENA primary metagenome ERZ808246 (study PRJEB31516, sample SAMN03275577) | gut metagenome | biome: mammalia-associated habitat; material: feces | host: Papio cynocephalus | place: Kenya | collected 2012-07-07 ...
GGGTCGCTGTCGGGGAAGTAGAGCATGGCAAGCTCTTGTTTGCTGTAACTACGGACTTTCATTGTCGATGATCTTTGTTATGGGTTGTAACTATGTTGATTGCAACGTCTAAATAAGTCATTTGGTGATGCCAAACAAGTCATTTAGACGTGCTAACTAAGTCATTTGCGAAGGCTATCTCCATGACCCTCATGAGATATGGTCTTCCGTGACACATGACACTTATGACAGTGATTTTCTATAATTATTCATATCTTAGTTCTTTAAAATATAAATTGAATATTCATTTTTTCCGCCTGCGCGTGAGTGAATTTAGAAAAACAGGTGTCACAAGTGTCATCTGTCATATTGCACTTCAGCCAACAGGCGGTGCTGGTATGCCTTGATTTCATCCGCCGTGCGGCAGACTACGATAAAGCCTCGGCAACAATGGGTGCGAACTCGCTTGAATCCCAGGTCGGAGAAGGCTCTGCCCACGTTGACGGCACTCAACTTCTGGCTGATGCCGTTGCTGATGATTTGCAGGGCACGTGCCACAGACATGAACTCGCCTAGCTCGTCGCCGATGGGCTTGCGGAAATACAAATCGACCAACTCATGTTCGAGGCGAGGGGTCTCAAACTCCTTGGTGTGATGGTTCAGATCTTGGATTTCTTCCTTCGTAAACCAGTACCGGAAACCGCTCTTGTAGAGGGCCAAGGCCTGGGCGTAGATGCCCTCATAGTTGAAGGGATGCTCACGGGGACTGACGATGCTCTCCACCTCGAAGGGCAGCCAACGACGGTTGCCTGTGAGGTCGGACAAGAACTGGGCGTTGTTGCCTGTGCCGCAGAACGACGCTATGTGCTTGCGATGTTCATGATAGTGGGCGTAGGCGGCTCGCTCGTCAATATTCTGCATGGTGACGACAGCCTTCAACTGGTTCAGTTCGGCAGGGCGCATGGTGTCCAGCTCCTCGCAGCACACCAGGGCATACTGGGCAAGCGCCAGGAGGTCGTCTTTCGACATACGGTTGGCGTTGGTCTTGGTGTAGAAGTATTGCTTCAGTTCGGGCGGCAGAAGATAGTTGAACCAGGTGGTCTTGAAGGCTCCCTGCTCGCCGATGAGCACGAGAATCACGTTGTTGACCACATCTTCGGAGAGCCAACTCGCCACCATCGCCACGAGCCACTTCTTGAGTGAAGTGCAAAAAGTGGAGCGTGTATAATCGTCCTTCGCCTTCAACTCTATGGTCTTGGTGAGGTCCAGTATATGGTCCGGGTCGCCCTCGTGCCACTCGGGAAGGCTCTTGAAATATTCCTTGAAGGGGTTGAAGAGGGGCACGTAGTCGGAGTTGATGATACGGTAGAGGTCCTGCGCGTTGATGCGTGCCGTCGCCGAAATCTCGCTCCAGAGGGAGTTGACGATGCGGTCGTTGATGTTTTGCCATCCCTCCTTCTTCGACAGGAACTCAGGTCGCAGTGTAATCTCGTTGAATCGCAGTTGGATGTGGCTTTCCAGGTAGAGCTTGATGTCATCGACCGAAGCCCACGGCAGTTTGTCGCTATCAGATTTTCTCTTGTCGAAGCAGGAGCGCATCACCTTCTCCGTGTCGGCATAGTCGGCAAAGGTTTCCTTCGCCCATTCCAGCACGGTCTTGAGGTTGTACCTCTTCTTGCTCAGGAGGTAGCCCGTACGCATCACATACTCATTGTGGTGTCCTGGTTGGTAGATGATGTTCTCCTCCTGGAGCTTAGGCACTATGACGCTGTCGTAGTACGACTGGATGCGCTGTAACTGGTTTTCCTTCTGTCGCTTCTCTGTATGCGCCTCCTTGCGGTTGTAAATCTCGGTGATGGTAAACGCCTCGGCGTCAGGATGGAAGTAAGCCTCGGGGTCGTAGGCGATGCCTGAGAGTCGGGTGTAGTTCTTGCACTTCTCGTCGGGCTGTTCGCTGAGCATACCGTCGAGCAACTTCGCATAGTAGGCGTTGCCGATGGCGAAGGCATGGGGATAGTACTTCTTGAGAGCTTCGAGCGTGAGGGCTTGGCTCATTTCGTAGCGGAAGATGATGCGCAGCCCCCTGCCGCTGGCTGTGATGTAGCAGAGCAGGGTGTGAGGGTCGGCGCAAGCCTTGGCCTTCACCTGGTCGAGCTTCTCTTTCTCCTCGGGTGAGAGCGGACCTTTGCCAGGGATGATGTGGTCGAGGTCGGCGAGCGAGAATCCCGTGAACCCGACGACGTGGCGCTGCGCCTTGCCGTCCTTGAAGAGGCAAGCCACGGAGAATGCGGGGCAGCCCTGCTTGAATGAATCGTTGCCGGTGAGCTGGTAGCTCTCGGTCATGACCTTGAGCTTGGGATCCGACAGGATTTGTTGATACACTTCCTCGATGGAGGAGTCGATGGGTGACTTGCTGAAGAAGTCGGCGAATAGATTGACTTTGGTCATCTTGTAATGGTTTTATTGGTAATAATTCTAAATATGATTGGTTTTACCCAAATGTTGCGTGTCGAGTATGAAAATGAAAAACTGTTACGTTCAACACTTGGATAAAAGACGATGGCAAAGTTAGTGAAAATTGCCGATACCGCCAAATTTCTTGTACGTTACATTGTAACGCCCAAAAACACAATGATTTAAGTTTTTTACAGTTTTAGAAATATATATTAATACTGATTTCGAGTTAAGAAGTCTATGAATTAAATTTTTAGATTATGGCAAATTATGGTAAGATGCCTAAGACGATGAAGTTCTTGGCAGAGGAGTTGGGAGCAGTATCCCCAACCAAGCGTGAGTTGCGTGCTTGGCACGTGAGTGATGGGACCATTAAGAGAGCCTAAGGCGGTGGTGTTCTGAAACTTTTCCAGGCTCATTCGCTGGTACGATTCCTGTTGGGGAGGAAGCGCACGGAGGCGGAGCTCATGGAGTTTCAGAAGCGACTGTATGAGAAGATGGAGGAGGATTTCGGGGATGTGTATGGTAAGTAAGGATATTTTTTTGACAATTATCGTTCCCGTTTATAACGTGGAACGATACCTTCGTGCGTGCTTGGATAGCATCGCAGGTCTTTCATGTGTCACTTGGGAGGCGATACTCATTGATGATGGCTCTACGGATAATTCGGGGGCGATTTGCGACGAGTATGCCAAGCGAGCTGACAGGTTTCGGGTGATTCACCAGAAGAATGCGGGCGTGAGTGCGGCGAGGAATGCAGGATTGGAAGCTGCGAGGGGAGAGTGGATATGGTTTGTGGATTCGGATGATACCATCAATCCCGATTTCGAAATTGTAAATTCTGAAATATTAGGACAGGCAGACTATGTGATGTTTGATATGCAGACCTTCCGTGATGGGGAGGAATGTAAGAAAATGGGACATCAGTTTGCAAGGCTCTATGACGAGAAGTTGGGCAAGAACGACTTCCTCTGTAGATACCCCTGTAATCATCACCAACGTCTTCTTTATAGGAAGACGTGGGTGATGATTAATCCCCACCAACGTCTCGCCTTCTCCGAAGGCATAAGGGTAGGTGAGGACTTGGAGTTTCAATACAAGTACCTGACTCGTTGCCAGCATCCTGTCCGCTTAAATGCCGTGCTTTACAACTATCGCTTGCGTGAAGGCTCTGCCACGCAAGACTTGAAGTATCGCAAGAAAAACGTGGAGGATCTGCCTATTGTGTTGCAGCATCTGTTAGAGTGGTGCAAAGGGGAGGATGTCAAACCTGAGCCTTGGCTGGAGATGAGAATCAAGCAGATGTTCCAAAACTTGCTTTATAGTGCTTCGCTTGTGGAGGATGTGGATGTAACGGCATTACAAACAACAGTTTGTCAACTGCTTAAAGATTATTGGGTGCAAGGTTTTTTCTTCCCTAAAACGGCAAAGATGAAGTTGGCATATTGGAGCGTGAAAGCTTATTTTGTGATGAATAAGGTCTATTTGAGAATGAAAGGAATCAAGTAAATTTCACTTACGTGTTGTTTTTGAAATAAGTGTTAGGATAAAATATGGTTATTAAAATTAAGTTGTATTTAGCATCTGTGCTGTTTTATATCAAACAAATACGGATGCGAGGCTTTTGTGATAGTTTGGCTTTGGTGTATCATGTGTTTTTCTTGGTATTTTTCAAGAAGGTGGATAAACACCATCTCGTCAAACACAGGCTAAACTTGAAGTTTTTGCAAAGGCACATAGATTTGCTTTCACAAGTAGCCCCCCCATCTATGCCGCTTGATGAAAATGATTATCGGATATGGGTGCTGTGGTGGCAAGGAGAAGAGAATATGCCAACTATCGTGAAAGCGACATATCATAGCATTATAAAAGCGACGGATAAACAGGTTGTTTTGATTACAAAGGATAATGTGGCAAATTATATAGACATTCCTTCTTTTATTCAAGATAAGGTGGATGCTGGGAAAATGAGTCTCGCGGCATTGTCTGACTATATTCGAGTGAGTCTTTTGTTTAAATACGGCGGACTTTGGATAGATAGCACCGTCTTCTGTGCGCAGAAATTGCCAGAGAAAATCTATGGTATGAAATTGATGACAATAAAAAATGAGCCCGATGGGTGTAAGTATGTGGCTCAAGGGAAATGGAACGTCCAGTTCTTGGGAACCAATGAGGTTCATTCCAAGGTTTTCTTTCTGATGAAATCCATATTTGAGCAATATTGGCGAAAATACAGCATTATCATGGATTATCTGTTGGTGGATTATAGCTTTGAGTATATTTATGAAAATGATGCGGAGTGCAAGGCTCTTTTTGATGCAGTTCCTTTTACGAATGATCATATGCACGATTTGTTGCCCAAGATGAATATGCCTTTTGACGAGACAAGTATGGAAGAAATGCTTCGCCCCAATACCTATTTGTTTAAGTTGACTTATAAAATGCCGTTCGTAGAGCAAGTTGATGGTAAGCCGACATTCTATTCATATGTACTCAAAACTTCGAGATGATGGCAACGAGAAATATATTGTTGGATATGATGAGAGGTTGGGCTATCATCTTGGTAGTCTTGGGGCATGCAGGTGTGCCTGATATACTAAGGACTTTCATCTACTCTTTTCATATGCCTCTATTTTTCTTTATTTCGGGATTCTTTTGCAATGACAGAAAAGATGTCCAGAAGTTTTTTCTTTCAAAAATAAAGAGCTTGTATGTACCGTTTGTTGTCGTTTATTTGCTGTTGATAGTGCTATCTCATTGGCTTCATCATTTTAGCTTGACAAAATTTGATTATAATTCATTTGGTGATATTGTAAAAGCCTTGAGTCTCGTCTTGCGTTTTCGAGTAGGAGCGATGGATTTGCTGGGGCATTTTTGGTTCTTGCCAGTTCTGTTCTTTATTTCCATCTTTTTCTATGGGATGTTGAGATTGACAAAAACTAATCCTCATGGAAAGATGATGGTTGTTTCTGGGGGGGCGATATTCACATGTATGGGGGTGCTGATGAGGGTATTGCATTTGCCTAATCCTTATGACATTCATCGAGTGTGTTACTATATGGGATTTTATATGTTGGGATGGTTGATTGCCCAACATGGATTGCCAAAGATTAAAACTCTTCAAGATTACTGTCTCGGCTTGTTGTTGCTTTTTATTATGATTTTATACTCATGCGATCAAGGTGCAGTCGAGTTTAATCCCATATTAGGCATATTCATGGCTTTAGTCGGGATAGCTTTTAGTTGGATTCTTATGGTAATCTTTCAAAAGATGATTTTTGCCAAGAGTTTTTTTGTGTTTATTGGGCAGCATACGATGGCCATATTCATATGGCACGTATTGGCTTTTAAATTGATAGAGTATGCTTTGTCCATCATCTTTCCTGAGATGATAATGACTTTGGGATGGAGTGGAAGCTATGCCCTTCATCCTTTGCCATTGATTATGCTATATACCGTCGGAGGTGTGTTGCTTCCATTGGTTATCATACAGATAAAAACAAAATTTATAAAATTAATATGAAAACATTATTATTGTTGACAGGTTGCATTAAACCTAATTGTACAGATAAGATAGTTTGTAGTGATTGGCAGAAACGTCAGGAAATGTATGTCAATGCCATCACGTGGTATCTGGAAAATACCGATTATGACTTAACGTTTTGTGAGAATTCTGGTACTGATATTTCACCTCTCTTTGCCAAATGGGGGGGGCAGGGTCGAGTTCATGACATACTATAGTGCCCCTACAGTTCCCGACCGTTCGCGTAGTTACAAGGAAATGGAAATTTTGGAGTATGTCCAAGAACATTCCAAGAAGTTGAAACAAGTGGAGATGGTCGTTAAAATTACAGGACGCTTGGAGTTGCTGAATGTCGGGAAACTGGTGAATGGCATAGCCCGCAAAGTGAAAAAGGCGGATAAAGGTTTTGTTTCTGCCTATAAGCATAGTTACAAGCCTTGGTCGGATTGTAAGTTTATCTTCTTCAGTCCTAACTTCTTGTCGTATCTCATCATGCAGAAAGAGAAGACTTCGGCAACTTATCCTTTTGAATGGGCGACGGGTGATGCGATAAGAGCTGCAGTGGCAGATGGTTTGAAGTTTGTCTATCCTCCATATTGGGATCGAGTGCATGGGCAAGGAATGAATGGTGGAGTCTATGACAGGACTCCTGGGCAGTATTTCTTGGGGAACTTGAAGAACAAACTTCGTGTGTTTTTGTTTGGGATAGGCTATTTCCCTAAGGCTTAGTATAAATTGATGTTATGGTTCAGAAACGAATAGAATATATAGATGCTTTGAGGGGATTTGCCATTTTGTTAGTGGTGTTTATGCATGTGCCGCAATATATGGATTTGGAATAAGTTTGATTAAGAAACCGTAAGTTTCCTGCAAAATGTTTGGTAATCTCAAATGATTTCCTTATTTTTGCAGAAAAAAAGAAAATATGAGCAAAAGACTTTCTATAAAAGATTTCGGACCTATAAAAAATGCCGACATTGAGTTTGGTGATTTGACGGTTTTAATAGGACCTCAAGCAAGTGGAAAAAGCTTGTTTTTGGAACTGTTCAAACTTGTGGAAGATAGAAATCATGTGGTAAGTACTCTTAAAAAATATAATTATATATTGAATAAAACTGACGTTTCTCCTCTCATGGAATATTATTTTGGTGAGGGGATGTCAGAAGTCATTTCCGATAGTACAGAGATAAAGAGTGATGGAAAGAAAATAGGCTTGAGGACGTTTCTTCAATCAAAAGGGAATCAAGAGGAATCCGTTTTCTATATTCCAGCTCAAAGAATATTGAGCATATCGGATGGTCGTCCGAAGAATTTTATGGAGTTTGATATAACTACTCCGTACGTGCTACGTATGTTTAGTGAAACTCTTCGAGTTTTTGTTCAAGGTGGATTAGGTAATCCTGATACTATCTTCCCAATGAAAAATAGATTGAAGGGGAATATGAGAAATTCTATTGACAATACTATATTTCATGGAGGTAAGGTGGTTATTGACCAAACTGCTGGACAGCGAAAAATGAAGTTGAATGTAGGAAAAGCTAATTTGCCGTTTATGACATGGAGTGCTGGTCAAAAAGAATTTATGCCTTTACTGTTGGCTATATATTGTCTATCAGGGCCACCAACGGCTGTAGTCAACAAAGAAGGTTATAAGTGGGTTGTTATTGAAGAACCAGAGATGGGACTTCATCCCAAGGCTATAGAAACAGTAGTCTTGCAAATAATAGAGTTGATGCAAAATGGCTATAAGGTAATCGTTTCAACTCATTCTACCATTTTGTTGGAGTTTGCATGGGCATTTGGGATGCTTAAGGATTTGGACGAACTTACTTTGCAAAAGGCTTTGTGCGAGTTGTTTTCCGTGGATAAGCATGATAGTACGGCTAATCTATTTAAGGGCTTGAAGGAAAAAAATGTAAAAACCTTTTTTATGTCATCCCAAGGTGATGATGGAGTTGTGTCTTCTGAAATTTCTTCTTTGGATGTGGAAAGTGATACCGATTTTGTTGCAGATTGGGGTGGGTTGGCTTTCTTTGCAGGAAAGGCATCGGAAGTAGTTGGTAAATATTATCAAGACTAACTATGGCAAAAACAGCAAAAACGACATTTGAAGGCGTCGTGAAGTCTATTCCTATGATAGCAAATGCTTATAAAGATGGTTTGCAAGCTTTGGAAAGTAAAGATGCAGTGAAGATAAAGCCTAAAAATCCGCGTAACTTATCGGGTAGTGTCTATTTGGACAAGTGTTTGGAGAAAACAAATCCTCATGATGCTCGTTGGGATTATGTCTTGGGATATAAAGAAAAAGCATATTTTGTGGAGGTGCATCCTGCGAATACAAGTAATATTGAAGAGGTCGTAAAAAAGAAGAAATGGTTAGAGGCGTGGCTTCTTTCTAATGCAAAGGAATTGCAAACATTGATGGTTGGAACAAATTATTATTGGATTGCTTCTGGTAAAGTTGCAGTTCTTCCAAATTCGCCCCAAGCAAGGAGAATTGCTAAGAATAAGCTGATTTTATGTAAAGAATTGAAGCTGGGATGATTTTGAATTTGTGTAACAAGAAAAATATGTCCGCAAGCATTAGCTTTGCTTTGTGGCGGAAGAGTGTGATAAATTGATGTAATGGCTCAGAAACGAATAGAATATATTGATGCTTTGAGGGGATTTGCCATTTTGTTAGTGGTGTTTATGCATGTGCCGCAATATATGGATTTGGAATAAGTTTGATTAAGAATTCGTAAGTTTTATCGAAAATGTTTGGCGGTTTCAGAAGAAACTCGTAACTTTGTGGCGTTATTGAAAACTATAATAAAGATGAAATTATGGGAACGGCAGTTTTTAATCCTGTGCAGCAACATTTGTTGAAGATGTTTGCTTTTGATGGTTCCGAAGAAAGACTTTCGGAAGTGAAGGTGGTGTTGGCTGAGCATTTTCGTGCCAAAGCAGATGCTTGCTTAGATGAATTGTGGGATTCTGGGGTCTTGGACCAAGCCAAGTTGGATGAGTTGCGTCATCGTGACTTGCATTCTATGCTAAAATAAAATGGAAAGAATTGTTCTCGACACCAATAGCCTGATACAGAGCATATCTCCCAGAAGTAACTATCGTAGAATTTGGGATAGCTTTTTTGACGGAACGAATCTATTATGCGTGACAACTTCCATATTGAATGAATATGAAGAGATACTTCTTCAGCTGACTAATGAGAAGACGGCAAAGTACATCATTGATGCCATTGTTAGCAACCCATACACAAGGTTTATTGCAACTTATTTTGATTTCAACTTGATTCAGCAAGATCCAGATGATAACAAGTTTGTTGATTGTGCCATTACGGCTGGTGCGCGATATATTGTAACAGAAGACCATCATTATGATTGTATCAAGTGGAAGGACTTTCCTGGTATAGATGTTGTCGGTTTGGATGATTTCTTGATGTTGTTACGGAAAAATCCTTTAGTTTAAAAAGCTGAGTTATGTGAAAACTATCTTAGAGAAATAATTTGACTTTATGATAAAACTTCATTACTTATGGCGGATATTTAGTATTCGCCATAGGGAGTGCTGTTCCTGTTTATTTTGATATATCATTCTTATGATACCAAAGATTATTCATTACTCATGGTTCAGTGGCGATCCTTATCCTGCGGAACTGAAGGCTTGCATGGATACCTGGAAGAAGGTGCTGCCCGGCTATGAGTTCGTGTTATGGGATGCCAAGAAATTGGCGGAGTGTAATAATGTGTTTGCCAACGAGGCGGTAAGCGTGAGGAAGTGGGCTTTTGCCGCTGACTACGTTCGCCTCTATGCCGTGTATCACTATGGTGGCATCTGGCTCGATACGGATGTGGAGATGTTCAAGTCGTTCGATCCTTTCCTGAATGACGGCATGTTCATCGGCAGGGAATACTATGTGCATCATCATCCGAAGACCTTGGAGGATTATACGATGCTGACTTCGCATTGCTTCGGGGCGGAGAAGGAGCATCCTTTCATCGGCGAGTGCTTGGAGTTTTACGAGAACCGTCATTTCATCCGCTCGCATAATGATAAGTTGGAACAGCGGTTGCGCTATGACATGACCATCATCCCTGACCTCCAGATGAGTCTGGCGCAGAACTATGGCTTCGACAATAGCAACAGCAACAACGAGAAGCAAGTCTTGTCGAATGGCATCCATGTCTATCCTTATCAGTATTTCGACCAACCGGGCTATACGAGCATGAGGGATGTGGTCTGCATCCACCGTGTGGCGCAGAGCTGGAACCCGAATGCCAAGGGCGGGGTGGTTTTTAAGACAACTGATGTGAAGAAGAAAACCTTGGGCTATTACAAGATGAAAGCGCAGCAAAATATAGCGAAGTTTATTTTGAGTCTTTAGTTTTTAGCAATGAGAATTTTATATGTATTGAAGCATAACCCCTGGGGCATAGGTGGAGGATGCTACGCTTGTCGTAACTATCTCCAACTGTTCTCGGAGGTGTTCGCTGGTGCGGAAATGGATGTGTGCATCTGCAAGGAATATCTCACTCCCGAAAGGAAAAAGGAATATACCCATGCGCATTTCTATCCAGTCGGTCCCCGTGGATTCATAAGCAAGGTGATGACGATGGTTACAGGTGTGATGCACCGTCATCAAAGTATCGTGGAAGCATTGTTGAGTCAAAACCGATACGACTATTGTGTGTTTGACCACAACAGTATCGCTGGTTCATTGGTCATGGCTTGCAAGCAAAGAGGCGTGAAGAGCATCGTGCTCAATCATAACTGCGAGTATGATTATTTTCGTGACAACAATGGGACATTGAAACGCTTGTTGTTCTTGCACCAAGTGAGAAAGAATGAATGTCGTTCTTATCTGAACTGCGATTATAATATCTTCTTGACGGAGGAAGACAAGGAGCAGTTTGATGGAATGTATGGCAAGTCGAGAACAAACGCTATTGTCGGTGGATGCTTTTATCCGAAGGGATATGCCGTGCCTTCCTCGGAAAACTTCAAGCCTCTTCGCAAGGAGAAATTGAAGATGGTTATCAGTGGTACGATGGGGAACGTGCAGAATATGGACGGCATCAACTATTTCTTGGATGAACTGCTGCCTCAGGTTCCTGCTGATATGCAGGTTGTTCTTGCTGGTAAGAATCCACCAGTTTCTTTGCTGGAGCGAGTGAAGTCCATGGCTCCAAGGGTAACGATTATCCCGAATCCCGAGGATATGAATGCCGTTGTGCGTGATTGCGACATCTTTCTCTGTCCTGCGAGATTGGGCGGTGGCATGAAACTTCGGGTGATGGATGGCTTTCGGAATGGATTGCCAGTGATAGCCCATCAGGTTTCAGCCCGAGGTTATCGTGAGTTTGAGAAACTTGGGATGATGTGGGAGTTTGAGACGGCAGAGGTATTTGGGGAATGTCTTGGTAAGGTGGTCGAGGTTATTTTGACGAATAAAATTACGAGAGAGAGCATCGCCAATGAGGCTTGCCGAATGTTTGATTTCAAGCAAGCTGTTGATAGAATAAAAAATATCATAAAGTAATCGATTATGTTTAAGAAGATTAAGCGTTTTGTAGGAAAGCACAAGTTTGAGTATCTCATTACATTTTTCGTTTTCACCAATTTGTTTCCAGCATGGTTTCCGCAGTTTATGTATTACATAGCATTTGTTATGATTCTGTATAAGATGCGGAAGTTTCCGATGCAGTCGTGCGGAAAGACGACTTTGTTTTATGTGTTCATCGCTTTTCTGTGGCTTTCCACGACCATCAACATGGTATTAGATTTGCGATTGGTTATATTTTCTGTAGTATTGTTTATAGCTGCTCCTCGATTGTCCATTAGGTGGCACTTGTATAAAATCAAGTTGCTGTATTGTATATTCTCTGGATTTGGAGTCGCAACGTTGGCGAACCTTTATGCAAAGTTTGCTGGCATTAACTTAGTATATGTTGATGAATACTCTATGGATAGAGTGGCGGAGTTTGCTGGTTTTTGCAGCCATCCGATGTGGACGAGTTGTGCGGCGGCGTTTTCCACCCTGTATTTCGTTAGTATGACGTTTCGGGAAGGAAAGAAAAGCCAACTGCAGAAGTTTGTATGTTTCGCCATGATATTGGTAAGTTTGTATGTGACGATGATCGGTGCATCTCGTTCTGCCTTTTTCTTGTCGTTGGCATGCTCTCTGCTGATAGTTTGGATGCAATCGAAGAGTTTTGCGGTGGTTAGAAACCTTGTGATAGTTGGTGTGGCGGCAGTAGTTTTTGCGCCTTTCTTGATGAAGAACTCTGAGGCGATGATGAATAAGAAAAATGGCTTGGAGATAACGACGGAGAATACTTCTCGTGATGAGTTGTGGGCGCAACGTATGGAAGAGTTTAAGTCTTCGCCTATCTGGGGTATCGGCTTTGCCGCCCATGGTGTGGGAGCCAACAAGCAGGTGGGTCGTAATGAGTCGGGTGGTAGCTTTATCTCGGTATTGGCCCAGGCAGGCATCATCGGTATCATCTTTGTCGGCTTGATTTGGATTGCCGCCATCTTGTTGCCAAGGCAGATAGGTTCTGACCCTAATATGATACTTTTTTATGCAGGTTTTGTCTTCATGTCCATTCACTCGATATTGGAGGGATATATGTTCCAGGCAGGTTGGTATCTGTGCTTAATCATCTGGTTGGTTCTTGGAGTGATGATAGAGCATAAGATGATGAGAAGGAAATTTACACAATTAATGAAACCTTTTAATGTGTAGTATGAAAATAGCATATATGATAGCAGCGCACACTGATCCTGTGCAGTTAAGAAAACTTATAGTTTCTCTTGCAGGTGTTGGTTGTGATTTCTTTGTTCACATAGATAAAAAATGTAGCATTACACCTTTTTTTCAACAGCTAAAAGGACTCAATGTGAATTTCACAAAAAAAAGGGTATGTACAAATTGGGGGGGGTATTCTCAGTGTGAATATCAAAAGATTCTCATGCAGGAGGTCTTGGCTTCGGACAAGCGATATGACCGAGTCTTTTTCTTGTCGGGAATGGACTATCCTTTATGGAGCAATCGTAAAATATTCGATTTCTTGCAGCGTAATCCTGCCAAAGAGTTTATCATGGGCATGAATCTTACAGATTGCTATGAACCTCCCAAAATGCAAACAAGGGTGAGATTGTATCATTTTCGGGATTTGCCGATTAGAAATGAGAAGTTAAGACGTTTATTGTATGGAGTGATAAGAGAAGCTTTAAATGTCTTGCACATGAGAAAGCATAACTATATAATGGAGGAAAATCGTAAATGCAAAGTATATTGCGGTTCCAGCTGGTGGTGCTTGACAGGTAAATGTTTGAGATATGTATATGATAAGATATGTAATCAGAGAGAATATCAGAAATATTTCAAGACTTGTTTGGCTCCAGATGAAATGCTGGTTCAGACCATTGTTTTCAATTCCAAATATGCTCCCAATGCCCTCTTGTATGAGGGCGGTTATCCTGGTTTGGTAGGCTTGACCCCATTACATTATATTGAATACGATAAGGAAATTCATACTTATACAGAGAAAGACTTTGAAAAGTTAATCAACTCGGGAAAGATGTTTGTTCGTAAGTTTCGAACTGGTGTGTCGGATGGATTGATTCGAATGTTAGAGGATTATAGGAATAGATGAGGAAAATTGAAAATAGTTGTAAAAAACTTTGGATGTTACAGAATTATTTTGATCGAAATATGAGGTTGTCTCAAACAAAACGTGAAAATGAAAAACAAAAAGCAAGGAAACAAACTTGTTGTATATCTCTTGGTGGTTGGAGCATGTTGCTTGGTGTGTCTTGAAATGGTGTTACGTTTCGTCTTTGGCTTCTGTGATGCCGTGCTCTATCAGCCGAGCAAAGCCTACGAATACATTGCCCAACCCAATCAGCATCGTTATCGCTTCTTCTCGCATATCGACTACAATTCTTATTCGCAGCGTAGTGAGGAACCTGACTCTACCAAGACAATTGTCTTGGGGCTGGGTGACTCCGTGATATTCGGCGGAACGATGCTTGATCAAGATAGTATCGCCACAACCTTGTTCTCGAAGGAGACAGGGATGCAGATGCTGAATATCTCCTCGGGCAGTTGGGGACCAGATAATTGTGCTGCTTATCTGAAAGAGAAAGGAACGTTTGGCGCCAAGGCGATGGTGCTGGTTTGCAGCAGCCACGATGCCTTCGACGTGATGAGCCATATACCTGTGGTAGGGATTTATCCTAACTATCCCGACAAACAATATAAGTTGGCGATATGGGAGTTGGTGGATAGGTATCTCATGCCGAGAGTAAAGGGGTGGCTTGGTCAATCGCAATTGGTAGATCCTGATGCGCAAGTGGTAAAAGGGGGCGTGGCGCAAAAGTCATTGAAGTTTGACCCTGGTTTCGACCAACTCTTGCAAATATCCAAGGAAAAGAAGATTCCTTTTGTCATTTATCTCCATCCAGAGGTGGGTGAGGTGCTGACTCGTCAATATAAGGAAGGGGGAAAGCTCATCATGGAATGGGCGAAGAAACATGGCGTGAAATTGGTGAGTGGTCTCAACGAGGGTGTTACCGCCGATATGTTCAGGGACGTGATTCATCTCAACGAGAAGGGACAGAGAAATCTTGCCAACTCTCTTGAAAGAATATTGAATGTCGAATCTAAGACTCGCTAACTACTGATTTTGGGGAGGTTAGCATGATATGAAAACTATGAAGAAATTGATTCATTTACAACCTTTTGTGCCTCATTATCGTGAGGAGTTTTTCTCCTTGTTGGGGAAACGGCTTCATGAGGAGGGAATTCATGGCCAGCCCATGGAACAGGAGATATACACCTATGAGAAGACGAAGGACGTGAAGTCTGCCTCGTTCAATTTAGGACATATCGCTTGCCAACACATTCCAAGCAAGCTCATCAAGGGAAAGTTGCTGTTTTATAATCCTTTCTCTTTGTTGGGAAGGAATCATCAAGTGCTTGTTTTGATGCTCCATTTCGCCCATGTTGGCACATGGCTTTTGTTGTTGACCAAATGTTTGCATCATCGCAAGATTATTCTTTGGGGACAAGGCATCTCCGTGCGCCGTTATCTCAAGGAAGAGAAGAAACCAGACTGGAAACTGAAGTGGATGATAGCCTTGGCTGACGGCATCTGGTTTTACATGGAAAAGGAGAAGGAACAGTGGCAGAAACTCTTTCCGAAGAAACCGATGGTCGCCTTGCATAACACCTTGACGGGTGTCGATGGGATGGTGGAATATCAGTCTTCGATGTCTGTCTCGGACTTGAAGAAGAAATACGGCATCACGCAAGAAGTAGTCTTTATCTTCTGTGCCAGGTTTACCGCCGACCGTCGTGTCGATTTACTTTTAGAGACCATCAAGCGACTGGACGCACGGAAATATGGCTTTGTCATCATCGGCGCTGGGGCATCGAAACCTGACTTCTCTCGCTATCATCATGTATATGATTTCGGAGCGGTCTATGATACGGCGGTGAAGAGAGAGTTGTTTGCCTTGGCTGATGTGTATTACCAACCGGGGTGGGTGGGCCTTTCCATCGTAGAGGCGATGGCGTATGGCAAGCCGATTTTTACCTTTGAGCGAAGCCTGGAGACTTTGCAGTGCGTGGAGTATTCTTATATATGCAATGGTGAGAACGGCATGATATTCCATGACATAGAGGATTGTATCTCCAAAATCGATTCTTTGTCTAAAGATGAGATGAAGAGGATGGGCGAGAACGCCCGAAAATATGTGAGGGAAAACTTGACCATAGAGCAAATGGTGGAGAATGCCATGGAAGGGATTAGGAGTGTTTGAATTATCATGTTGAGTTTGAATGCTGAATGTTGAATTTTGAGTGATTCCTTTATGAAAATCATACATTATATTCCGAGTATCGACCGAAGTTGGGGCGGTACTTCTACTTATATGCAACTTCTCGCTAACCCATTGGGAAAGTTGGCTGAGTTGCATATCTTGACGCATCGGTCGGATAATCCTTTGGAGATAGAGAACTGCACGGTGCATGAGATACCTCGTTATCGTCCTTTTTCCTCGAAATGGAAAAGAGCAGTTGCGGATTTATTCAATGAGATAAATCCCGACGTAGTGCATGTCAACTGCTGTTGGACTCCCGATTGTGCCATGATTCAAAGGTTGGCACAGAGGATGGGTTACAAGGTGGTGCTTACTCCTCATGGTATGTTGGAGCCTTGGATTATCCAACGCCATTACTGGACTCGCAAGTTTCCTGCCTTGATGCTTTATCAAAAAGCGGCGGTCAGGAAGGCAAACTGCATCCATGCCACGGCGGATAGCGAACGAGACAACCTCTTGAAGTTGGGGTATAATTCTAACATCAAGGTGGTGAGGCTTGGCATTGATGCCGATGGTATCGAAATGAAGAAGTCGTGGAAACGTACCAAACAGATCCTTTTCCTATCGAGAGTACACCCGAAGAAGGGTGTCAACTATTTGGTGGAGGCTGCTGCCATTCTGCGTGAGCAACTGAAGGGTTGGCGCATCATCATCGCTGGTGAAGGGGAAGCTGACTATATCGTCCATTTCAAAATGCAAATCCATGAGGAAGGATTGGATGACATCGTGCAGCTCGTAGGAGGTGTATATGGGGATGAAAAATGGCGGTTGTTCCAGACTTCCGACTTCTTTGTGCTTCCTACTCATTCTGAGAACTTCGGTCTTGCCATAGCGGAGAGTCTTGCTTCGGGAACTCCTGTGATAACGACAGTAGGTACTCCATGGAGTGACCTCAATGATGCTCATGCTGGGGCGTGGATAGAGATAGAAACTCAGCCGTTGGTTGAAACCCTCCGCCAGTTTATCGCTCTTTCTGAGGTAGAACTGGAACAAATGGGGCGGAATGGACGAAAACTGATAGAAACTAAATATTCCGCCAAGGTGATGGCGGAGGAAATGAAGAATATTTATCTGTCTATACAGTCCTTAAAGCAAGAAATTAGGACCTACAAAACAAAGATAAATGGTAACTACAAATCAAGATAAGTGGAAATAGAAATATATGAAAGGCAAAAAAGTTAATCTCGCTACCTTCGATGGCTCCGATTTCGACAAGGGGGCAGGAAAGATGAAAGCTACTCTTTGGTATTTTGTGAATGCGCTGGTCGTAAGGGCTTCTTGGAATCCTTTCATGGGTGTCAAGATTGCTATGCTTCGTTTGTTCGGTGCCAAGATAGGCAAGGGGCTGGTCATTAAAAACGAGGTGAGAATCAAGTCGCCTTGGAATCTGACCATCGGAGAAAACTGCTGGTTGGGTGAGGGCTGCTGGATAGACAACCTCGACAAGGTGACTATCGGAAATGATGTCTGTGTCTCGCAAGGGGCGATGCTCTTGACGGGTAATCATGATTATACCCTAGCGAGTATGCCTTATCGCAATGCTCCCATTCTGATAGAGGATGGGGCATGGGTGGGGGCTAAGTCTGTCGTATGCCCTGGTGTGCATGTGGCTGTCAATGCCATCCTGACCGTAGGAAGCATTGCCACCAAGGATATGGAGGAGAATGGTATCTACCAAGGAAATCCTGCTGTGAAAATCAGAGAAAGGAGATTGAAGTGAAGAGTGAAGAATTGAAAATCGGCGACCGAAGGGTAAGCCAACAGAAGAGTGAACAATTCAAATGCTTTTTGGAGATGAACAATATCGAGAAACAACTGTTTTGTTTGCTTCGCCTTGCCTTGTGGGAGGAAAAGGGCGAGGCCACCTTGCCAGTATTGACGGCTAACGAGTGGAACGATGTCTTTGAACTAGCCAAGGAGCAATGTGTGGCTGTGGTCATTCTCGATGGCATCAATCGCTTAGGACCGGAAACTCGACCTCCACAGGCATTAGTCATGAAATGGTTGGGGCGTATGATGATGATGGAAAAGCGCAACCTGCAACTCAACTTGGTAGTGGAGAAACTATTCGGCAAGTTGCATCGCATGGACTTGACTCCTGTGCTGATGAAGGGGCAGGCCTTGGCTCAGAATTATCCCCATCCCTTGCATCGAACTTGTGGCGACATTGATGTCTATTTCAAGCATCGACCTGATTGTGAACTGGCGGTGGAGTGGGCACGGAGTATCGCAGGAAAGGGTGTCGATGGCAATGACTCGCCTTGGGAACGGAAGCATTTCGCTTTCTTCGTCAATGGTACGGAGATAGAGCTGCATTACCAGATGTGTAGGTTTGAGAACAAGCAACTTCAACGACGATTGCAGGAAATAATTGACGATGAGTTTCTACGATGTCCGGTATATACAGTGCAGATAGGTGCGGTGGAAATAGAAACCGTGCCGCCTACGTTGGCTGTCCTTCATCAGATCATGCACATCACTCGACATCTGTTGGAGGCGGGCGTAGGCCTGCGGCAGATATGTGATTTGGCTCTCTACATGGATCGGCATCTGGAGGAAATAGATATCAGGAAGCTAAAGGAATACTTAAAGGAATTGCAACTGGAAAAGGTGACTGAAGCCTTGGGCAGTTTGATGGTTGGCTGCATGGGATTGGATGAAGCCAAATGGCCTTTTGAAATTAACAATCAACATTTGGATTTCCTCGTTCGGGAAATTTTTGATGGCGGAAACTTTGGCAAGCGACGTACCGAATATCAAGCCCAAACGAAAGGCTTGAAAAGAAAATGGCTTTCCATGTGTTATTTTTGGCAGCGTTGCTTGCTTTACAGGCATCTGTTGCCTAAGGAATCAAGAGGATATTTCCTCAGCAAACTAACTACCAATTTATTCTCAAGATAATACTGGGTTTATATATGAAAATTTCAATCATAACTTCGTGTTACAACCGTGAGCGGACGATTCGCGGCTGTATAGAGAGCGTATTGTCTCAAGACTACCCTGACATCGAATACATCGTGGTGGATGGGGCTTCTAAGGACAATTCGCTGAATATCATCAATGAGTACAAGGACAAAATCTCGAAAATCATCTCGGAGCCTGACCATGGCATGTACGAGGCCATCAACAAGGGCATTCGTGCGGCAACAGGTGATGTCATCGGGTTGGTGCATTCCGACGATTTCCTTTTCTCTAATTATACGATTTCAAATATCGCTCAAAGGTTTGAGGAGACTCATGCTGATTTCCTGTATGGCGATGGCTTGTTTGTGAATCCTGAAAACACCGACAAGGTGGTGAGGAACTGGATAGGTGGCGACTATCGCCTCTGGAAGGTGCGGCATGGCTGGTTGCCTCTGCATCCTACTTGCTACATCAAGCGCAGCGTGATGGAGAAAAAGGGTTTGTACAACGAGAGCTACAAGATAGCCGCCGACTCGGATTTCCTGTTCCGCTATTTGCTTGGCGGAGAGTTGAGTGTGACGTATTTGCATGAATATATCGTGAGAATGCGCATGGGTGGACTGAGTACTGACTCAGCTCGTAGAAAGCAGATGTGGAAGGAGGATATTAGGATGTATCAGTCGCATGGCATGAATCCGACGATAACGAAGTTGGAGAAGATGCTGTGGAAAGTACCGCAGTTTATTGGTGCTAAGTTCAAGTGATTCACTTGTTATGAGTGAATTTGTTAGATTGTAGAATATCATAAACAATAATATAAACATTTTAAAATCAAAAAACTATGTGGTGGAAGATAATTTTAGGAGTAATTGGGCTTGTTGTAATTGGCTTTGTTGGTATGGTTATCAAAATGGCTGTGACAGAGGCAAAGGAAGAGACAAGAGATATTGAGGAGGCAAGTAAGAAATAACAGATATGTTTGGTGAACGGTCTCCCCTATGAGTTAATTTTCTGGGATAGGCTTAGTAGCCTGAATTCTTATCTCAAAACTATAAAGAGTTTGAAATATGAGATTGATAGGAATACATATAGATCAGAATACGATTCATCCTTTTGTCCGTAAATCATTGAAGGATGAATGGTATCCTTTTTATGGTGGTATTTCATACCCACCACACAAGGAAGATATAAAGTCTTGGAATAATGATTCCATGGCAAGTTCTCAATAGAAGTGCACTATTCTGAGGTGTTTCAGGCTTTATAATGGTATGGCTTTCGTGGGCGATGATGAAAGAAAGATGAAAGTATTGCAGAAGATTTTGGAGTCAAGTATCTTTTGGAATTATGTTGTTGCTAACAGTAAGCCTTATTCCTCTGGGTATTATTCCTTGAACGGATCGAATATTAAAAATTTTGGCATACCAAAATTTACAGAAAAAGAAGAGGATGAACTTTTGCTATTACAGAATAAAGAGGCTATTGATGAATGGCTGTGTCGGTACTACTCGCCAGCGTAGCCCAGTTAATGAGCTATGCTGATGAGTTTGCTTCCCAAAGCCGTTTCTATGCGAGCAATGGTTTGAGTGGTGAAGTTATGTCTGCCTGTAAGCCATTTGGAGATAAATTTCAACGGGCGCACTTTCTATGTCTGTATCATGGCATTCTCAAAGAGAAACCTCAATTCGTTTCATGATTTCCTTTATTGGAAGGCGATGGTTGGATTCCAACAAGGTCTTAAGCTTGATTACATATTCTTCTTTGGATAGAAGGTTATTATTGACACAGGAAGCTCACAGAAACGTTCCAAAAGTCCAATATTCCATAAGTCTATGAATATATTGGTATCGCTGATAACTATTTCCATTAGGCAAGAACGAAATTATGTAACACATCCTCTGTAGTTTTGTTGAGTAAGACGGCAGCCTTGGATTCTGTAATCAAACCACTTGACAGAGCACGATAGACAAGGTTTTCAAACCAGGTGCTGTGCTCGTCATCTATGACGCTTTTCTCTACCTGTGATTTGAAATTTGGGTCGAAATTTTTCTTTTTCCAGTAGGTAGTATAGCGATTTTCTGATATGACATTCAGGTATCTTGCCTTATACATCAAGGCGTCAACGGATATACCATATTCTGATTGCAGGTTTTTCAACTCTACCAAAGCTATGTCGTGGCGTTTTTCGCCAATGAACTGAAGAAAAGCTTGTCTTGGCATCAACACTTCATTGGCAAATACATTGCAGTATAGTTCTTCTTCTTTTTCATTTATGTCCTTTGGAAAACGAAGCAAGGCATGCCCTAATTCATGGAGAGCTGTGAAACGCTTTCGCTCGGCACTCATCTGTTTGTTTATGACTATAACTGGATTTTCATTTTCCAATGTGCCATTAAGACCAGAAAAAGCGTCTGAAGCTTCCACTTCTACAACGATGATACCATTGTTCTCCAAGATATTGATGACGTTTGTAATAGCAGCGTTGCCGATATTCCAATCGTTGCGCAATTTGGTAGCTGCGCTAAATACATCATTTATGGTTCTAACTTGCCAAATAAAGGAGGAAGTATCGAAATGTCTTTCGATGCCGCAAATGTCTTCTATTTCATTGATGCGCTCGATGGTGTCTTCCACCAGGAGATTGATTGATTTCTCTTCCTTGGCACTCAGGCGGGTTAGTTTGCGGTAATGGACATTATTGAGAGCCGAACGATTCTTACGAAAAAGATAGTCTGGGGTTACGTTTAGGGCTTTGCATAATGCAATGAGGATAGTACTGTCTGGCATACTCTCGCCTCGTTCGTATTTGGACACAGATTGTTTGGTGACAATATCATTCATCATCACACATAGTTGCTGCATGGACAAGCCTCGCATTAGACGTGCGTTGCGTAGCCGTTTAGAAAATATATCTTTTAATTCCATAATCAATCTTTTGTTCTTTTGGTTGACAAAGGCAAGAAATTAAATTGAAATAGTCAACTATGGTTGCAGAAATATAACAATATTTAAATGATGGACAATAAATATGTTCGACAGATTTTATTTGAATAATTATGAACACAAACACTCAAATAGACAAGATAGATAAAGTTCTTTCCAGCATTTCAGGAAAGGAACTGAAGAATTTCTCTCGCTTATATGCCATTACACATGATGACTTCGCTACGGCTTTGGTGGAAAAGTATTGGAAGCCAGAGCGTGGCAACTATAAAGAAATAGTGGAGGTTTGCTTTGCCCATGCAAGTGTGTTGGGTAAACGATACGGGCAAGCTGAACTTGATTGGAGAGAAATCGAAAAAGACTTGGCTGCCTATTTTAAGAGCTACTTGGGAAGTTTGCTATGATGGAAATCAAACTTTTTGATTACCAAGAGGACATGGTGAAGCGAATTGGTGAAGTCTTTGAAGACCGCCAATCCGTCATGGTACAGATGCCTACGGGCACTGGCAAGACGCACTTGCTGGCTGCAATTGTGAAGGAAGTAATACAACAGCCAGGCAAGTCTTGTGTCTGGATTATTGCCCATCGACGTGAACTCGTTTCCCAAATCAACGATACTTTGAAAAGTTTTGGCATTTCATCGAAAGGAAATCAAGTCTTGGTGATGTCCATACAATGGCTGTCTCGACACTATGATGAGATGACGAAGGCACCGAAATTGATAGTGATAGACGAGGCACACCATGCCTTGGCTGAGACCTATAAGGAATTGTGGGAGAGATTCCCAAAGGCTAAGTTCTTGGGGTTGACGGCTACACCTTGCCGACTGAACAGAAAAGGTTTCACAGATTTGTTTGAAACCTTGGTGTCAAGCTATACCATCGGAAAATTTATACAGTTAGGGTACCTTGCTCCTTTTGACTATGTGAGCATCCGCCCTGACAGCGAAGAGCAGAAGCTCGTTGACTCTTTGGTGAAGCGTGGGGCAGACGGTGATTTCCAAACCAAGGCGATGAATAAGGTGCTCAACACTCGCCCTTCCATCGAACGACTCTACCAAAGTATGGCGAAATATGCCAAGGACATGAAGGGTATCGTGTATGCCATCAATGTAGAACATGCCCAAAATATAGAAGATTATTATAGGACGAAAGGAGTGGCGGCTGTGAAAATCGATTGTAAGACTCCTGTTTCCCAAAGAAAGTCGATGATACAGGACTTCAAGCAAGGTAAGATTCGGGTACTGGTGAATGTGGACATATTCTCGGAGGGATTCGACTGTCCCGACGTGGAGTTTGTGCAACTGGCTCGACCAACCTTGTCGCTTGCCAAATACTTGCAGATGGTGGGACGTGGACTGCGTATGGCGAAAGGTAAGAAGGCTTGTACCATCATAGATAACGTGGGGCTTTGTCGTATGTTTGGTTTACCTACCATGCCATGGGACTGGCAAGGACTATTCAGAGGACGTTTCTATCGTAAGCGATTGACGGATTACCGTCAAATGCTGTTGAAAGGCAATGAATGGAATAGGTTGTTACCCCTCTCTGACTATGAGAGTGGAAACGACCCAGAAATCATGGTACTGATGAAACATGACCGTCTGATACAGCATGAGCAGATAAAAAGAGCGAAAGCCAGTACCGATGTCGATGATTATAAAATCATAAAAAGTAAATATGGGTATGGCGTCTTTAAAGTGTTTGATGGCACGGATAAATATGGGGTCTTGCAACTTGAAGACAAACGTGTAATCGTGCCACCTGTATGTTGGGAAGGCATTCAGATTTTTTCAGATAGAACAGCTATTGCAAAGAACATCAATACAGTGAACGACTGGTTTGTGGATTTGATTTCAGGAAGATGTTTTGAGTTTCTGTTGTTTTCAAGTCTTTCCGCACAAATATATTCCTTTGGAAGCATTTCCTTGCTCAGGGTAAGAAATGAATTTTATACAAGAACCCAAAAGTCGTATGTAACGGTATTTCCTATCAGTAAGAGCGATATTTCTTCTCATGGCTTTTATCTTTTGATACATGATCCTATGGCAAAGAGGAAAATGCCTGTGTGTGTCATAGAGGGTGATGAAAAACAATACTATTGGCTGGTTGATACGCTGGTAGATGGAAGCATTCTCGTGATGACGGAAGAAAATATGTATTACCACGTCATGCCGAATGGTACGAAAAAGAAGGTGAAAGCTTCTGATGTGAATGTATTGAAAGAGAATGGGGAAAAGCAAAAAGAGGAAGGACTACATGCCGAGCCAAGAGTTGTGGAACCTGTAAAGATCGGAACGAAATGGGGGCTGAAGGCTGATGGGAAACTCATAGTGGCTCCTATCTATCGAAATATAAAATCCTTGAATGAGGATTATTTTGCTGTAGAAAAATTGCCTACCATGTGGGGTATTATCAACTTGGCGGGTAAGGTGGTGGTGGAACCACAATATCCTAAAATAGAATTGAGAGATAAGTCTTTGGCTGTTTTGTATAAGGTCAACGGTCAGCAGGAATTGAAAAAGTTGGACTGACAAAGAATCATAAAACACGAAAGGAGATTGTCTATATATAATAAGGTGGACATGGACGAGTTTTTGACTCGGACATGTCCACCTTTTTTGTTTATTGAGTGATTCGGTGTGTTTCTGCTCAAATATGTAAGCCTATGACAAAGCAGTGTGCAAACGTTTGCATCGTTGGTGCTCAGTATTTTACTATGCTAAATGATGGGAAATTCGTTTCTTTTTGCTATCTTTGCAGAAGAAAAGCTGCACTCGGCAATTTGAAAACGAGTTTTCATTGCGCTCGTTTGCATTTTCTTTGCAGAAGAATAGTAGTAACTGGCAAAATTAAGCATATAATAGCTAAAAATATGAAGAAAATCAGTGTCTTGTTGATGGGCATGTTGCTCCCAATGTTGGCTGCTGCCCAGACCGTAAAATCGCCTAATGGCAATGTGACTGTGACTTTCTCGCTGACAGGGAATGGACAACCTACTTACGAGATGAGTTACAAAGGAAAAACTGTGTGCAAACCATCTCATCTTGGCTTGGAGTTGGCAAAGGATAAGCATGCCAGCAAGGGCATGGAAGAGACCAGTCTGATGGATGGCTTTACAGAGATTGGTTCGAAGACTTCTACCTTCGACGAGACTTGGAAGCCTGTTTGGGGCGAGACTGCGACGATTCGCAACCACTACAATGAGTTGCAGGTGAACTTGAACCAAGCTTCTTCCAACCGTAACATCATCATCCGCTTTCGTGTCTATGATTATGGTATGGGTTTGCGCTATGAGTTCCCTCAACAGGAGAGTCTCAATTATTTTGTGATTCAAGAGGAACATACTCAGTTTGCCATGGCTGGAGATCATACAGCCTATTGGATTCCTGGTGATTACGATACGCAGGAGTATGAGTATCAGATTACTCCATTGACAGGTATTCGAGAGGTGATAGCCAAGAATCGTGAGAGTTACAAGAGCAATTCTTCTACCACTGTATTCTCTGATACGGGTGTGCAGACCTCTCTCCAGATGAAGACCAAGGATGGTCTCTACATTAACATCCACGAGGCTGCTTGCTTGGATTATCCTACCATGCATCTCAACCTCGACGAGAAAAACTTGACATTCGAGTCTTGGTTGACTCCTGATGCCGTAGGGCGCAAGGGTTTCATCCAGACACCTTTCAATACACCTTGGCGTACCATCTTGGTAAGTGATGATGCCCGTGATATGCTATCTTGTAAGTTAACTCTTAACTTGAATGAGCCTTGTAAGATAGCCGATACTTCTTGGATTCATCCTACTAAGTACTGTGGCGTATGGTGGAACATGATTGTGGGTACCAAGACTTGGAGCTACACCAATGACTACCCATCTGTTCGTCTCGGTGTGACTGACTATAGCAAGTGCAAACCAAGTGGCACACATGGTGCTACCAATGAGGAAGTGAAGCGATATATCGACTTTGCTGCCAAGAATGGTTTGCAAGAAGTGTTGGTGGAAGGTTGGAACGAAGGTTGGGAGGACTGGTTCGGTCATCAGAAACTCGATGTCTTCGACTTCGTGACTCCATATCCTGACTTTGATATCAAGATGCTTAACGACTACGCTCATTCAAAGGGCGTGAAGCTCATGATGCACCACGAGACCTCTTCCGCTGCTCTCAACTACGAGCGTCACATGGAAGATGCCTTCAATCTGATGAACAAGTATGGCTATGATGCCGTGAAGACAGGTTATGTAGGTGACATCATCCCAAGAGGTGAGTATCACTACAGTCAGTTGATGAACAATCACTATCAGCGTGTCGTAGAGACAGCTGCCAAGCATCATATCATGGTGAACGCCCATGAGGCTACTCGTCCTACAGGTATCTGTCGTACATGGCCTAACTTGGTAGGCAATGAGAGTGCGAGAGGTACTGAGTATGAGGCATTTGGCGGAAGTGTACCTTATCACACCGTGATGTTGCCATTCACACGTTTGCAGGGTGGTCCGATGGATTATACCCCTGGTATCTTCGAAACCAAGCTCTCTGAATGGAGTAACAACAAGAGTTTTGTTCACACCACTCTCTGTGGTCAACTCTCGCTCTATCTTGTGATGTACAGTCCTTTGCAGATGGCAGCCGACCTGCCTGAGCATTATGAGAAGTATGATGATGCCTTCCAGTTCATCCGTGACGTGGCTTGCGACTGGGATGATTCTAAGTACTTGGAGGCGGAACCTGCCAAGTATATCACAGTGGCTCGCAAGGCTAAGGGAACTGATAATTGGTTTGTGGGTGGTAAGACAGATGCGACTGCTCGTACTGCTGTCGTGAAGCTCGATTTCCTCGACAAAGGCAAGAAGTACAACTGCGCAATTTATCAGGATGCACCAAATGCTGACTACGAGAAGAATCCTAAGGCATACCAGATAGTTCACAAGACTGTGAAGAAGGGTGATGTCATCAAGGTGAAGGAGGCAAGAGGCGGTGGTTTCGCCATCTCATTGTTGGCAAAGTAATGAATATAGACGAATTTGCTGAAAATTACCCCTGTTTGAAAGGTGCGTAATTCCTGTATTCCTGTCCAAGTGTAAGGGTGGAATTAAATACGCTCAAAATGAGCGTACTTAATTCTGCCTATTTCTGCATAAAAATATAATTGTTGATGTAAAAAAGTCAGTTTTATGGAAAAACTAGGCAGAAACAAAGAAGATTCGTCTATAATTATACAAAAAACTGTATATAATTTTGTACGGAGTTATGCTCCATCTAGCAATTAAACAAGCTTATGAGAATCCAAAAAGTAATTTTTACAGCATTGACAGCAGTTATTTTACCTTATTCGTTGATTGCGCAGACTACTTTCGATGAAATACAATACTCTAAGGAGAAGACCCAGTTTCATTTGAATGCTCCAACATCAGCAGAAGTTGATGGAGTGACAGGTGCAACACCACAGGTTTCCTCTTCATCCAAACCGAATGTGAAGGTTCGGCTTTATAATGAGGGGGACGGTGGCAAGGCTTATAAGACCATCAAGATGAAAGCCGTCGGTGAGAATCGTTGGGAGGCAACTGTCAAAGGAGATTTGCAAGGCAAATTCTATACTTTTGATATCGGAAAGGGAGAAACGCCGGGTACCTTTGCCAAGGCTGTAGGTGTCAATGGAAATCGTGCTGCTATCTTGGATATGGCTCAAACCAATCCTGAGGGATGGGAACAGGACAAACGTCCTGAGCTTAAGTCGCCCGCAGATCTCGTTATTTACGAGTTGCATTTCCGTGATTTCTCCATTTCACCAACATCTGGGTTGAAGTATAAAGGCAAGTATCTCGCTCTAACGGAGCCGAAGGCTATTGAATATCTCAAGTGCTTGGGTATCAATGCGATACATTTCCAACCATGCTTTGATTATGCGTCTGTGGATGAGACCCAATTGGATGTTCCGCAGTTCAACTGGGGCTATGACCCTAAGAATTATAATGTACCAGAAGGCAGTTATGCCACAGACCCCTATAACCCTGTGGTGCGTATCAAGGAATTCAAGCAGATGGTACAAGCTCTTCACAAGGCAGGTATCCGTGTGATATTTGATGCCGTGTATAATCATACTTTCGACATCGACCATAGTAATTTCCAACTTACTTATCCTGATTATTACTATCGCAAGACAGCCGATGGCAAGTATTCCGATGGTTCGGGTTGTGGCAATGAGACGGCATCCGAGAAGCCTTTGATGCGCCAGTTCATGTTGGAGAGCGTGAAGTATTGGATTGATGAGTACCATATCGACGGTTTTCGTTTCGACTTGATGGGAGTGCATGACATCGAGACGATGCAAGCTATCCGTGAAATGGTTAACCAGATAGATCCTTCCATCTATATCTACGGAGAGGGATGGAGTGCGGGAAACTGTGCTTACCCTACGGATAAGTTGGCGATGAAAGCTAATACTCAGCAACTTAACGCTATCGGTGCCTTCAGTGATGATATGCGAGATGCGCTTCGTGGTCCATTCTCCGATGATCACAAAGGGGCGCTGTTGGCGGGCTTTCCTGGCGAAGAAGAGAGCTTGAAGTTTGGTATCGTAGGTGGTATCGCTCATCCACAGGTGGATATGAGTAAGGTAAATTATGACAAGAAGCCTTGGACTAACCATCCTACCGAGCAAATCAGTTATGTGAGTTGCCATGATGACATGTGTTTGGTGGATCGTTTAAAGGCGAGCATTCCATCCTTGTCGGATGCTTCCATACCTGAAGACCAACGCAAGGCGGAGTTGGTTAGACTTGACGAGTTGGCACAGACAGCCGTGTTTACATCTCAGGGTGTTCCATTCTTCTTGGCAGGCGAGGAGATGATGCGTGACAAGAAAGGTGTGCATAATAGTTATAACTCACCTGATAGCATCAACCAGTTTGACTGGACGAATCTCCAAAAGTATCCGCAGGTTTTCGCTTATTATCAGGGGCTTATCCAATTGCGTAAGAATCATCCAGCCTTCCGCTTATCGACAGGGGATGCTGTTAGGAAGCATTTGGAATTCCTGAATAGTGAACATGGTGCAATGGTTGCTTTTCAATTGAAAGACTTGCAAGGTATTGATTCTTGGAAGCGAATTATTGTCATTCTCAATTTTAACAAGGAAGCCAAGTCCATGGAGATTCCAGAGGGAGAATATATGGTGGTTTGTTGCAATGGTATCATCAACGAGGATGGTATAGGCCAGCCAATATCTGGTAAACAAGTCTCGGTGGAAGGACAATCGGCTCTGATACTATCTAAATGATAAATCGATATAACTAAAACGTAATTCAAAATGAGAAAGATATTTGTTTCATTCATGTTGTTTATGGGTGCTATGGGTATGAATGCTGCGATCCATGTCGATCGCATAGAACCTACAGATTGGTATGTCGGTATGAAGGATGCCTCTCTGCAGTTGATGATATATGGTAAGGACGTACGAAATGCCGATGTGGAAGTCTCTTATCCGGGTGTTCGGATAGATTCCATCGCACGGTTGGACTCTCCTAACTATCTCTTGGTGTACTTGAATCTGGAGGGTGCCAAGGCGGGCGAGATGACCTTGAACTTGAAAGAAGGCAAGGCTGTCAAGAAAGTGAAGTATCTCTTGAAAAATCGAGAGATGGCGGGCGAGAAGCGTATCGGCTTCTCCAACGAGGACGTGCTCTATATGTTGATGCCAGACCGATTTGCTGATGGCAATCCTAAGAACGATGTCATCAAGACGATGCGTGACAAGACGTGCGACCGCTCTGCGCCAAGTCTTCGTCATGGTGGTGACTTGGAAGGTATCCGTCAGCATCTCGACTATTTTAACCAGTTGGGTGTCACAGCTCTGTGGTTTACGCCTGTCTTGGAGAATGACAGTCCGAATGACGGCAAAAACAGTACCTATCATGGCTATGCTACAACCAATTACTATCGAGTAGATCCTCGCTTCGGTACTAACGCTGAGTATAAAAAACTCATTGATGAGGCTCACCAAAAGGGTTTGAAGGTGGTGATGGACATGATTTTCAACCATTGTGGCTTCGAGCATCCTTGGGTGGCTGATATGCCAAGCAAAGATTGGTTCAATTGTCCTGAATGGCTTCTTCCTGAGTATCAAACTCCAGAGCACTTGAAGAAAATCGGTACGATGGATGGCGAAAGAACAGTGAACGATATGTTTAAGCAGACCAGTTACTACAAATTGACTCCTGTGCTGGATCCTTATGCTAGTAAAGTTGATTTTCATGAGACTGTGGATGGATGGTTTGTGCCTTCCATGCCAGACTTGAACCAGCGCAACCCTCATGTGATGAAATACTTGATTCAAAACAGTGAGTGGTGGATTGAGACTGTCGGGATAGACGGCATTCGCATGGATACTTACCCATACGCAGATCGTGACGGCATGGCTCTTTGGATGAAGACACTCGACAAGGAGTATCCTAACTTCAATACCGTGGGAGAGACTTGGGTGACAGAACCTGCCTATACTGCAGCTTGGCAAAAAGACAGCAAACTGTCAGAGAAGAACAGCTACCTGAAGACTGTCATGGACTTCGCCTTCTTCGACCGCATCAACAGTGCCAAGAATGAGGAGACTGATGACTGGTGGAATGGCATGAACCGCATCTACAACGTGCTCTGCTACGACTATCTCTACCCAAATCCGAAGAGTGTGATGGCATTCATCGAAAATCATGACACCGACCGATTCTTGGGAGAAGGCAAGGACACATTGGCTTTGAAACAGGCACTCGCCCTCTTGCTCACCATCAACCGTACTCCTCAACTCTATTACGGCACTGAGGTTTTGATGAACGGAACGAAGAGCGTGACCGATGGCAATGTGCGCAAGGATTTCCCTGGCGGATGGACTCATGACAAGCACAATGCCTTTACCGCCGAAGGCAGAACCCAGGCAGAGAACCAGATGTTCAATTGGGTGAGCCGCCTCTTGCACTGGCGCCAGGGCAACGAGGTGATCACCAAGGGCAAGCAGACGCAGTTCTGCACCCAGCATGGCATCTATGTTGTCGCTCGCCAGTACAAGGGCAAGAGCGTGATGACTATTATCAATGGCAAGAACGAAGCCAATGAACTGAATGTAGCCCGTTATGCCGAGATAATCGGCCATACAGAGAAAGCTACGGATGTAACGAACGGTCGTACCGTTCTCATCAACAAGAACGTGAAACTTCGTCCACGGCAGGCGATGATACTTGAGTTTTAAAATGTAATAGGCTTCGATGGCAAATGCAAGTACTTGCGATGGCTGATGCAAGTAGCTGCGTTGGTAGATGCAAGTAGTTTCATGCGATAGCGTTCCTATGAATGTGGTTTTACACTCATAGGAACGCTTTTTTCTTGCTAAATATTCTTTTGTTTCAAATATTCTTCGTATTTTTGCAAGCAGAAGTTTAAAAACTTAATAAAATGATAGAAGAATTAGGTAAATGGATGCTGGATATATCAAAGTATATCATAACAGCATACGTTTTAGTTAGGATGTTTGGCAAGGAAGATGACTCTGTCTGGACATTGGTTGGCGCAATTTTTTTAGCGGCACTATTGTTTGGCATGGGACTGTATCTTGTAAAACGAGGAAAAGAAGATAATAAAAAGAAAGGGAAATAATTATGGATTACGGATTATTAGGAATGTATATATTTCTAGCTTTAATAGCTATAGGCTCTTTTGTTTATGTCAAATTGGAAGATAGAAAACAGAAACGTAATTAGTAATATGAGTAAGGGATTACAAAATGGGAAGATAAACACCAACAAGAAGGGTAATCAATAGTGATTAGATACATTCTCTCCATAATAAGCACAATACTCATTACCTTGGGCGTTTATGCTCAAGGCAGTACTCCTAGTCGCTATAATGTAAGCTACCTCAATATGGCGACCGGTATGCCTAATAACTTCGCTGATGACATATTCCAAGATTCCTATGGCTTTGTATGGATTAGTACCCATGGTGGCGGCCTTATTCGCTATGACGGTTACAACTTCATGAATTTTGGACTGGGTACTGTTGGTATCGGTCTTCGTAGCAACAGTTGCCGAAATGTATATGAAGACCATTTCAAGCGTCTCTGGATTGCCTTCGAGGAAGGACCGCAGGTGCTTGACCTCAAGACCATGCAACCTATCGTTCCGCCTTGCGAGAATGAAAAGGTGAAAAAGCAACTTGACAAGGCCCTTAAACTCCTTTGCACCCGAATGTATTGTGATAGCAAGGGGAGCATCTGGATGGTTTCCATCAATTATCTCACTCGTTTTGGATTTAATGAAAAGGGCGAGGTGAATAGCGTCCTTTCCATCAGTTATCCTTTCAATGCCCCTGACCTCGGACTTTGCGATGTCTTTCGACGTGGCACGGTCGTGATGTGCAATGGCGGAAAAGTGACCGAATTCTCTGTTAAGAATGGAAAAATAGTGGGCAATGACTTGTCCTCGATGTTTTCCTCTTTGGAAATGAACTATGCGGGTGCTGTCATATCCTATAATCATAAGATATGGATAGCTACGAACCATGGTTTGTACAATAGTGCGAAGCAAGAGTATCATTGTTCATCCATAGACCATTCTTTACAGCACGATGTAGTGACGAGCCTTGCGGTATCGCCTGATGATAAACTCCTCGTGGGAACTCTTTGTGGCGTTGACATCATAGATGACAAGACTGGAAGTATCGAACATTGAGTCCACTTGAAAAAGTGCCTCGTTTAAAGTTTAACATACATTCGTTCTTT
>ERZ808246.502-NODE-502-length-32378-cov-3.538193_pt1 | contig 32378 bp, 17 predicted proteins | sample MGYA00521083_ERZ808246 | MGnify/ENA primary metagenome ERZ808246 (study PRJEB31516, sample SAMN03275577) | gut metagenome | biome: mammalia-associated habitat; material: feces | host: Papio cynocephalus | place: Kenya | collected 2012-07-07 ...
TCGTAGCCCATTTCCAAGGTAATGGCTTTGACTTCAAATTTCTTGGGATAGAAGAGCTGTAGGTAAAGATGTAGCTAATTACAGGGTCCGAAGTAGAGTAGACATCTTTAATAACCTTTCCGTTGCTATCTTTTGTTAGGATAGTCTTTCCGTTTTCGGTTATCTTTAATTTTTTTAGATAAACATTGCCATATTTGTTTGGGTCAATTGTTAGTGTTAAACTTGTTGGCCTTATGGTTAGGTCTAGGTCATATTGTTGGCCAGGTGTTCTAAAGTTTATCAAAATTTCGGAATATTTTGCAGATTGAATTTTTATTATGTAATACTTTCCAACATTTTGGTCATCAATAATGTTTTGGTTAATTGTGCCCATTGCGGTAGCAAATGTTACATATCCGTCTAGCGAAACAGGCGCAACATTTAGTGTGGTAATAATTTTGTTGCCAGTTGTGCCATTTAAAACATCAATTGTAAACCAATCGCCAAGGTTATCAAAACTTGTAAATTCAATTTTTTGATTGTTAATTTCTTGAACTCGATTACTTGTAATGTTTAAAGATGCTGGGTTTTTAATTTTTCCATCTGGACTAGAAACATCGTCAATAGTTTCTAAATAGTTAATTCGTTCTGGCGTTTCGGCACTATCTTGAGTAACATATATTGTATAAATTCGATAGTTTCCGGCACAATCTTTTTCTATAATTTCGTAGTATCCAGCCTCGTCAAACTCAAACCCGTTTATAGAGGTGTATTGAGTAATTTCGTAATATTTTGGGTCGTTTTCATTAAATGTTAATCTAGATGGGATTTCTGATTCGCTTCGGCCATCGTCAGGAACAACGCTTTGATAACTTTCTGGGTCAGAACTGCTGTATTTGTTGTATTTACGCTCCCATACTTGCATAACATCGTTAGGATTTGTTGTTGCGCCAACAAAGCCATATTGCCAAAATGCAAGGTCTGGCGCTGGGTTTGTTAAAGAAAAGTTAATTGGAACTATAAATGCATAATTTTCAAAATTTATGTCTGAGTTATAATTGCTAAAGCTATCGTAACTTACGCCTTTGCTAGCCAAATAATTATCGGCATTAAATAGTTGCTTGTAATTTGTTTCTGGGCGTTTAAAGTCAAAGTAGATTGATTTTTTTATTGATAGGTAGTTGCCATAATATTCGGCACTTGTGGTTTTGTATTTCAAAACAACTTCTATTCGACAATTTACACCCAAAATTTTTGATTGGAAGTTTTTAAAGTCTATTTGTTTTTTGCCGTTTTTTAATGTAACAAGTGTTTGAACATTTGCAATGTTGGTTGTTACCGTGCCATCAACAACCTTGTAAAGCACATTTTGTCTGCCACTTTCTAGCACTTGTGTTATGGTGATGTTATCTTCATCAATCATAGCGTTTACGCTGTTTGGCAAAACATTATCCCAAATTAAGCTTACATCGGTGTTGTTTAAACTTATGCTGTTGTTTTCACCTGGCTCTAAAACAGCTGTTGTTTTGCTGTTTATAAAGCTTGCCTGTGGGGCATAAAGGTTTACGGCAACATTAAATTGAATAGAGTTGTAGTATGTGCTATCGGCACTATCAAAAATTTTTACACTCCAAAGCGAAACTGAAGCTTCATCTTCGTAAACATCACCAAAATTAAATTTTGTGTTGCTGTTTGATGTTGATGCTTCGTAGCCATTTTGGTCGGTGATAACCCATTTTAGACGGTTAATTCCAATTTTTGTGTTTTGTGGGTTTTGCATATAACTGCTTAAGCCCGATTGATAGTATTTGTATTGAGGGACATTTAAACTTGCTGGTTGTTTGTTTGTTGAAAATATATAATCGTTAACATATTCTTGCAAAAACTCTTTTCCGGCATAGGTAAATTGTGTAACGCTATCGCCAACAATCATTTTAATATCCGAACCAATACATTTGCTTTGTATGCTTTGGTCTAGGCTTATAATGTTGTTGCGGTCAATGTAAAAGTAGTAACTATCGGTTGTTCCGTTTTTGTAGGTTCTTTCTACAACATACATTCCTTGCATTGTAGATGTTCCATTGTATCTGCCATCTTGCACAAGGTTAATTTGTGCCGATTTTGTTCTAGTTGTGGCAGTTACAACACCATTTATGGTAGAGCTTGTAATTTCGGTTGTGGTGTTAAGCATCAAGTCAAAAATGTTGCTGTAGGTTGATTTGTATGGATAATTTTTGTTTGGACTGTCATCAGTTCCGGTTTCAAAGGTTAGGGGATAGAATTTGCATTTTACACCAGTAACAGTAAATTCTTCTTCTCCAGCAATCCAACTTATGTTTAGATATTTTTTGTTGCTAACATCGTTGGCATAAAGCCTTGTTGGTGTTGCATCGCCTTCACTTTTATACTCGTTGTTTATTCCAATAATTTGGTTGTTTTGTGCTGGCGAGCCACTAACTTGCGCTTGAAGGTTAGATTTATCAAAACTCATTTCTACAACGCCTTCAAACACATTGCCAAGGGTGTCGTGAACTTGAATTTTAAATACTTGCTCGTTATCTTTAATTTCGTTTCCGCTAGCATCTTTTGCCTTTATTTTGTAGGTAGATGCAGTTTTTTGAATGTTTTCGTCTTTTGGGGCAACCAAACTACCATTTAGGTCTTTGTAATAAACGGTTATTCCCAAAGGCTGAATTTGTGAATTTGCATTAGGCTTTAAAATTTGTGTATCCATAGCAATGGTTAAGTATTTATCAGTGCCATCATTATAAATGGAGTAGCCAGCGTCTTCACTTTTAAGTTGATTTAACAAATCATCATTAAACACATCGCTAGATAACTTTATGGCTTTGTTTTTTCCAAAAATTATGGTTGTATCTTGGTTAACCAAGTTATCAGCATTTGCGCTAGAACTTGGAATAACCGAGTAACTATCGTTTATAAGCTGAAGCAAAGCTGGGCTTGTGGTATCTTTTAGCATATATCTTGTTGCTGTGTTTCCGGCCTCGTCTACAAAGTGGAATATGTAAATTCCATCGCTAGACATAACAGAAGCGTTTGTGCTAACAAGTGCTGGGCTGATTGCTGTTGGAGAGTAGGCAACATTTTTGTTTATTGTTGTTATCGACCTTCCGTTTGCAATGTAATCGTAATTTTGGGATAGTGGGGCGGTTGGAATATTTTCGTTTGCATTTATCGGCATATAATCATAGTAGGCAGTTATTTTTGCGCCACTGGCTTTTAACTGATTTCCGTATGTTTTATCGCCCTCGGTTAAAATTGTGCCATAAATAAGCATAAAGTTTTTGTTTGTTTTTGATGCAGAATTAAGTGGTAATTTTTGACTATCTACACTATAAAATTTAATATCCGAAATTGGTTGATTATCTATAACAAATGTGTATGTAACTGATGCCGAGTATTCGTAATCGTTTACATCTGGACTGCTGTTAAATGTGCAAGGGCCATATTCTACATTTACAATATATTTTTCACTTTCACTAACAGTAACAAGTCCACTATCCAAATCGCTTTGATTAAATGTGTTTGTTATGTTTGTTGCAACATCCGAGTTAAATGATTGTTTAGAAATTGTGATTCGTGGGGCAACATCAAATGGACTTTTTACAGCATTCTTCCAGCCAATATCAACTTTTTTGTTGGTAAAGCCTCCTGCGTTAAGCTTTACTGCATCTGATTTATCATCTTTTGTGTAGGCAGTAAACTCAATGCTTGGCTCGATATTTTTAATTTCAAATACAAAAATTTGTTTTTTGTTTTCGTTGTTTCCAGATTCTGTTAAATTTGTTGTGGTGTTTATAAATTTGTAGTTAGGAAATTTGTAATCGGCAACAACAACATATAGTCCGCTATCAGTAAATCGTTGGTTGCTAGATAGTTTAACCATTCCACTTGCCGACTTGCTTGTATCTAATTTGTAGGTGTTGCTGTTGTTTGTAAAGTGATAGTAATAACTGCTATCGTAGTTTAAACTTGCATAATATCTAAAAAATAGTGGGGCTTGATTTGTTGTTGCAATGGTTGTTGTTCCGTTTGATAGGTTTGCAATAAAGTCGCTTGCTGTTGGGTCGGTTATGTTGTAGTTTGTAATATCAACATTAGATATATCAGCATAAATACCTTTTTGTAGCGACTTCATTTCAAGTTCGGTTGCTCCATTTTGGTTTTTGTATTCGCTGTGCATAAGTTGATATCCAAACACAAACATATTTGTTTGGTGCAACAGGTTGTTGTTTTCGGTTTTTACAAACAATGTGCTGTCGCTAGAATCTAAAATTGTGCCGTTAATTGCAAAATTAAAATCTATTGTGTAGTATCCAACATTATCCAAAACAATATTTGCAATGTATTGACCATTTTGTTTTGTTAGTTGTTCGCCATTTGCCGATGGGGTGGTGGTTATGTTGTAGCTATAACTTTCGGTTGGACTTTTTGCGCTTACAACCAACACATCATTTTGTGTGTCAAGAGTGGTTGTAAATTCGGTTTTAATGCCATAAATAAGTTTTGTGTAGCTTAAGTTGTAACGTGAGGCATCATATTTTATTGTTGGATATACAAGGCTTGCATTTGCATTGCTTATTGGGTTGCCGTTGTAGTCGCTAGAATATGTTTGGCTTGTGCCATTGGTTGTGTAGGTGTTGTTGTAGTAGTAATAAGCTTCTTCTACCTTTGGCGATAGTGTGCTATATTCGGTTGATATGCGTTGAGTGTTAAAAAGTCGAGGTTCGGTATATTGATTGTTGGTGTCACTTTTAGATGAGTTGAATGTTTGGCTTGTGTGGTCTCGTGTGTTTGTGCCAATAGAATCTACATTTGGGTTTAGGTAGTAACTTTCACTTAAAAGATAAAATGAAGTTGCAAGTTTGTTTTCGGTTGAAGTTTGGTCTTTGGTTTTTAAGTTGTATGTAAACTCAAAGTTATACAAACCTTGTGCATCAAATTCGCTCATAAAGTCAAGCTTTGTTCCGTCAGTCAAAAGCTCTCGTGTGTTGTTAAGGTCAAAAAATTGAGAGTAGCAGTAGGTGCTTCGTGGCTTCATTTCTTCTAGGGTATCAACATTTTTAAGCCCACTTGCATTTGTTAAACTGCTGTTTACACTAAGGCTAAGCAATTTAGACTCGCCACTAATTTCGGTAAACTGAACAAGCAAAAACTCCTTTTGATAAAAGGTTGTGGTTTTTTCTTGTGTGTCCAAGGTGGCCTCTATGGTGCCATTGTTGGTGGTTAAAGTTTCTAGTTGATATGTAACCTCGCCAGACTCTAAATTTGCGTTTTTAAGCATAAACACATTATCGGTGTTGCTTAAAACTTGAATAACAGAGTTGTTGTAGCTGTTGTTTAGCGCCTCGCCAGCTATATCCAAAAATGGATTGCCTACAGCACTATCCAAATTGTTAAAATCAACAGTCCTTGCAACAACAATGCTTTTTGTTTCATCGCCGTCTGGGTCTATCAAAACATCTCTATTAAACAGGGCGTAGTATGTATCAGAATCTTGCGCCTTGTAAAGTTTAACTTTTGCAACTGTTAGGTTTACATTTGCATCGGCAAAAACATTGTTTTTGTTTAGCAAAAATGATATGCCAGCAAAACTGCCAAAAAGCACTGCTAGGCAAATAGTCGCAATAACAAACAAATTTTTCTTAAGTAACCTCATAAAAAACCTCGCTATATATGCTTTATTTTATCACAATATTTTTTTTACTACAAATAATTTAATATATTTATAATAATATATTAAGTAATTTTTTTAGTATTATTCATCATAGGCGCATGCAAATATTTGCTTTTGGCGTGCCAAAAAAGGCAAAAATATGCACAAAATAGGGGTGGCAACGGTGCAATAACCGCTACAAACTGCGAGACTAAAATTTTTGCTAATTGCCCACAACATTTTTTGCTACCATTTTTTTTGCTTTAAGTTTTGCTAAATTTTTGCTGATACAAAGTATTGATAGCAACCAATTGCTTGCAAAAAATATTTGAGACACAGTATCAAAACAATTAAAAAAAGGCACATATTTGTGCCTTTTTTGTTAGTTGCCATTTTTAAATTTAGAAAAGTCAAAATCAAAATCGCCATCGTCATCATCATTTTTTAAAACAATTTTGTTACGCTTTTTAATATCATAATATGTGCCAACCTCATCAAATGGTTTTGTTATAACAAAGCCTGCTGGGCTTGGGGTAAATTTGTAATCTGGGTTTTTGTAGGTTGGGGTAAAAATTGTCCGCATAGAGTAGTGACCATAGCTGTTAATAACAACTTCAAATGGTTTTAAGTGGTCAAGCTCGTTTGGACTGATTAAAGGAACATTTACTAAGTTTGTGCTGGTGTTTGTTCCGCTAGACTTGTTTGTAGATGACTTAACGCTATCGCCATGTGGTTGGGCGCTTGTTGAAAAATTTGACGAAACATTTTTCATTTCTAGTGTTACTTCTCCAATGTTTTTGCTAAATTCTTCTCGTGTTTTTTGGTCTTTTGTTCCAATATAAATATGAATGTTGCAGTTGTTTTTTATTGTGGCTGCATCTTGCTCGCCATAAACCGAGTTTAGCTGGGTGTAGTCTTGCACAACCAACATCAAAAATATTCCTCTGCTTCGGCCGGCAGTAATAAAGCTTTTCATCTTTTGAATTTTTGGCAAATTTCCAAACTCATCAAGCAAAAAGTAAACATGTCTTGGCAATGTAATGTTAACTTTATCTTTGTTTGCCCTTTCAATAAGTGCCTTGTAAAGTTGTGTGATGTAAATGTTTGCAAGGCCATGTCTTGTATCTCGCTCATCTGGAATAATTATAAATAGGGCAGTAGGTCTATCTGCAAATTTGCTAAAATCAAGGTCGGTGGAACTTGTAAGCGCACCAATGCTTTGGTCAAACATATTCATGGCTTGGCTTACGTGGCTTAAAAAGCCTTTTGCTGTGCTTGCTGCTGTTGCAACAACTGTGTTTGCAAGTTTAACAGCTTCGCTTGTTTCTGGTCTGCCACTAAAATATTCTTTTAGTGTTTTCATATTATCATCGCCTTGATCTCGCAATCCGGCGATTTTAGATACGTTAAATAGTGTAAACTTATCTTTTGTCATGCCAAGTTCCGGGTTAAGGCTATCTTCTAGCATAGCCATCATAATGCCACGGATAAAATCTCGTGCACCATCACTCCAAACTGGGTCTTGTCCACTTGTTGGGGATAGTGCTAGGGCAATATCCTGAATATCTTCATAAGCACTGTTTATTAGCTCTTGCTTTTTGGTTTGAAGAGATAGTTTTAGTGTGGTTTTGTCTGGATAGGCAACGCCCTCAAAAACATACCATTCATCGCCATATGTTGCGCCAACAACAGGCTCAAACATTTTGCCATTAAATTTGCCTTGATAAACTTTAACTTCTTTTATAAGATTGTGTGCTCGCTGAAATTTATCATAGGCAGGTTCTATTGGGTTAACCCTTGATGATTGATTTGGCTCTCGCAAATTTATGCACTGAACGTCATAGCCAATATCTTTTAAATATTGTGCATTGTGTGCATAAAGTTCGCCTTTAGGGTCGCTCATAATCATGCTTGGATGAGTGCCACACTGCGCAAGTATCTGAATTGTTGGGTCAACAAGCATGGTGGTTTTACCCGAACCAGTTGTTCCAATAACAAGTGTGTGGATTGGCTTTTGCATATTTATTTCGGTGTGATTGCCAATTCTTTCGGCACGCAAAGGTATTCCATCAAACTTTTGATTTTTTAAAGTGTTAAAATAACAAAAGTGATACTCTTTGTTTGTTCTAAGCTCTTTAAGGCTTACAAGCCTTGCGCTAAAGTAGGCCTCCTTTTCTTCGCCGGTTGAAGTTTTACCTTTTCGGGCACTGCCAACAGATGACGAACTGCCACTGCTTTCGGGCTTGTTTAGCAAACTTATAACAAACACAAGGGCAAACAATCCCCAAACAACATAGGTTGGTGTGTCAAAAATTAGCGATGGTGTGATAGGCGTTAGGGATACATGTGCTATTACAAGGCAATTTACAACATATCCAACAACAATGCCACCAACTAAAAATAAAATTAGTTTTAACATTACTTTTCCAAATTTATTCATACAATCTCCTTTTACACACTAATTTTATCACATATTTTTTTTGCTGACAAATAAATGGTAGTATCTTCATAATTTAATTACTCACTACATTGTTGTTACATAAAAACACCAAATTTTTGCTGGCTGTTTTTGCCACAAAACAAAAAACGGCACACTAGATAGCCTAGCAAACAAACAAAAGCAGGTGGTGGAAGACAGCACCAAATATCACACATAAATAAAAATCAATAGTTTACAAAATAAATTTATAAGCAAAAAAACTTTTTTTGGGCAAACTTTTTTGCGAACAAAATGTGGCACAACAATTGATACATAATCTCAAAACTTTGCAATTTTTTTACATTTTGCACACTTTTTTAAAAAATAATTTTTTGGCAGGAGTAGGTAATTTAATGTTGTTTGAATTATTTTTTTAAAGTGAGATAAACTAGCAATATAAAAAAAATTTTAAAAACTTATTAAAATTGTTTGCATTTTAAAAAAAATATGCTAAAATGTGAATATCAACAAACGCATAGTGCGTTAAAATTATTTTACGGGGGTATAAATTTATGAATTTATTAAGTCAGTTGTTGTATAAAAACCAATTTGATGGCACAAATTATGCATGGCTTGACCCAATCTTAAAGGTATTGGACGAAATTATTTGGCCTATACTTATAGTTATTGCGTCAGTCGGAACAATTTACGCAATCTACTTGGGCGTTTTGCTTGCAAAGGCAGAAAATGCAGATAAGAGAGAAGAAGCAAAAAAGCGTGTTATAAATGTTGTTATTGCAATAGTTGTAACAGTTGTGCTCGTTTTACTTATGAAGTTGTTTGTAACATACGCTCCAAACATCATTGATGCAGAAAAGCCAGAACAAACAGGCACAGGTGGTGTTATTGGTGCATTTATTGACTATGCAAAAGTTATGCTTATAAAGTAAAATAATTTTAAATAGGGTTTAGGCCCTATTTTTTTGTGCATTGATGGGCTACAAAATTTTGCCGTGGGCTGGCAGTTATCAAAGCTATTTTAATAACGCTTTTTGCACTTAATAATAAGCCGGCTTATCATTTTTGCATTAAGCAACACATACACATAACAAAAAATTATTTGTTAAAAATATATTTTATGATATACTAATTATATGGAAAATACTAATAATCTAGAATACGCAAAAAATTTGCGAACAAAAATAGAGTCGACTGTTGTGGATAACAAAAACGCAACAAAAAGCACAAAGGATAAACTTGTGCTTATAGACGGTAATAGCTTAATTAACCGAGCTTTTTATGCTTTGCCTTTGCTTAAAAATAGCGATGGTGAATTTTGTAATGCGGTTTATGGCTTTTGCAATATTTTAATAAAACTTATTGTAGAACAATCGCCAAAATATATGGCTGTTGCATTTGATATGGGACAGCCAACTTTTAGACATAAAAAATATGCTGACTACAAGGCTGGCAGGAAAAAAATGCCAGACGAGCTGGCAAGTCAACTTCCAATTTTAAAAAATATGTTAAAAGCTATGAATATTTGCTTTGTAGAAAAATCTGGCATAGAGGCCGATGACCTTGTTGGCTCACTATCAAATAGTTTTGATGTGCAAACAATAATTGTTTCGGGCGATAGGGATTTGTTTCAGCTTGTTAATGATAACACAAGCGTTTGGTTTACAAAAAAAGGTGTTAGTGATGCTATTATTGTAACGCCAAACAACATAAAAGATGTTTATGGGGTAAATGCAAATCAAGTTGTAGACCTAAAAGCTCTTATGGGCGACAGTAGTGATAACATTAAGGGTGTTGCTGGCATTGGAGAAAAAACCGCTCTAAAACTTATAAACACCTATGGCTCGCTAAAAAATATTTATCAAAATATTGATAGCACACCAGTAGCCATAAAGAAAAAACTTTTGCAGGATAAGGATAGTGCTGAGTTATCACAATGGCTTGCCACAATAAAGACTGATGTTGATTTGGAGCTTTCGCTAGATAACCTTAAATTTGATTTTCCGTTTAAAAAAGAAGTATACGACCTGTTTAACAAATATGAGTTTTGGTCAATTTTAAAGCATGCCGAATATTTTGATTCTAGCGAAGTTGCACAAACAAAAAAAGTTGTTAAACAAAATTATATAACTACTATTGATGATATTTATGCACTTGCAAAAAACCTTCAAACGACACAAGTCTTTGGATTTGATTTTGATGACGAGCTGCACTTTGCAAATAGCAAATTTGAAGAAAATATTATAAAATTTGACCAAAATAACCTAAAAATTGATAAAGTTTTGCCTATTTTTGCGCCAATTTTGCAAAACGATAAAATTTTAAAGTGTGTGTTAAATAGCAAATCTCTTATGCACAAACTTGCAAAATTTGGCATCGAGCTAAAAGGCGTGCAACTAGATGCAAACATTGCACTTTATTTGCTATCTGGTAGCAACAAAACAAATTTTACTCAAGCAACTTTTGCCGAAAAATATGGCTATGATGCAGGGTGTATTGCTGTTAGTTTGTTAGTGGGCAAAGATTTGCTTTTTGATAGTTTAAAAGCCGAAAATATGATGGACCTTTATTATAATGTAGAACTTCCGCTTTCACCAGTTTTGTTTGATATGGAACAAAATGGATTTAAGGTGGATACAAAAGTTTTGGAGGTTTTGGGCTGTGATTATAAGGCGGAGCTTGAAGACCTAACACAAAAAATTTATCAAGATGCGGGGCAAGAGTTTAATATAAAAAGTCCAAAGCAAGTTGCAGAAATTTTATTTGATAAACTTGCCATAAAACTTGGTAAAAGGGAGAAAAGGTCTACCGGAGTAGAAGTTTTAGAAAGTCTTGTAGGCATTCATCCCATTGTAGAAAAAATTTTAAGATATCGAAAACTTGAAAAGTTATACAGCACTTATATAGAGCCTTTTAAAAAAATGACGGATAGCCAAAGCCTTATTCATACAATTTTTAACCAAACACTAACTTCAACTGGCAGGCTATCTAGCAGTGAGCCAAACCTTCAAAATATTCCAATTAGAGATGATGAAGGCAAAAATTTGCGCAAAATGTTTGTATCTAGATTTGATGGTGGCCAAATTGTAACAAGTGATTATTCCCAAATAGAGCTTAGACTTGTTGCACACTATTCGGGCGACCCTAAATTGCAATACGCCTATCACAATGGCATAGATATTCATGCACAAACAGCAAGTGATATTTTTGAAGTCCCACTAAATCAAGTTACACCAAAAATGAGGCGAGATGCAAAGGCCGTTAACTTTGGCATAATTTATGGAATATCCGAGTTTGGTCTTGCAAAAGATATTGGAATATCTACAGCAGAGGCAAAGCAATTTATTGAAAAATATTTTGATACTTACAAGGGCGTAAAAAATTATATTGATAGTAGTGTGAATCAAGCAAAGCAATTGGGCTATGCAACAACTCTTTTTGGAAGAAAGCGAAATATTGAAGAACTTAAAAGCAATAATTATATGACTCGTCAGTTTGGCGAGAGAGTTGCTCGAAATATGCCACTTCAGGGCACTGCAAGCGATATTATAAAAATTGCAATGATAAATGTATATAAACAATTTAAAGCGCAAAATTTAAAAAGCAAACTAATACTTCAAATTCACGACGAGCTTATTGTAGATGCAACAGCCGATGAGGTTGAAATTGTAAAGAAAATTTTAAAGCAACAAATGGAGAATGCTGTTAAATTAAGCGTACCACTAACGGTTGATGTAGAGTCGGGAAAAACTTGGTTTGAGGCAAAATAGAAAAAATAAAAAATAGGGGATTTTTTATTAAAACCCCTATTTTTTAGTGTTTTTTGCCCATTTTTTTGATATTTTTGCTTATTTTTTGTTTTTTTGCCCACCAAAATTTTGTTTTTTAATAACAATTTTTAATGTGTTTTGCCTTAATATTTTTTTAAAAAAATCATAAAATAACTGTATGAGGTTTGCAAAAAAAATTGCAATTTTGTTGCTTGTTGGCGTCATAGTTTTTGTGACCGGCTTTTTTGCATACACTTTTTTATCGTTTAAGTTGCAATACAAAAAAATTATTGAAGTGGAGTCAAAAAATTATGGTGTAGAGCAAGGCATAATTTATTCAATTATAAAAGCTGAAAGTAAGTTTAACAAAAATGCAAAATCTAGTGCCGGTGCAGTGGGCCTTATGCAAATTAAGCTATCCAGTGCAAACTATATGCTAGCCCAAAATGGCAAACAGCAAATAACTGAGGCTCAACTTTTTTTGCCTGAAACAAACATAAAACTTGGCACGCAGTATTTTGCTTATTTGCAAAAAAAATTTAAGGTTTTGGACACTGCAATTTGTGCCTACAATGCAGGCGAAACTGTTGTTAGGGGTTGGCTTAAAAACAGCAATAACAGTGCCGATGGAAAAACGCTAAAAAATATACCTTTTGCCGAAACAAAAAAATATTTATCCAAAGTGCAATTTAACATAAAAGTTTATCAAAAAATCTTGCGTAAGAATTAGCAAAACAAGTTTAAGTAAAACATTTGTAACAAAACTACTTTTATTTTTTGCTAAACTTTTGCATAAAAAGCATCAATCTATTTAACTATATTTGACTTTATCGTTTTTTTTTGATAATCTATTATAGTTGTAGAGGTTTTATGGAAAATACACAAGATTTATTTAGAGAAGAAGATATTAGAAAAGAAAAAATCAAAGCATTAAAACAACAGGGTATAAATCCGTTTGCCGATAAGTTTAATGTAACTTATTCGCTTTTTGATGCAAAGCGTTTGCCAGTTGGCACAAAAGTGTCGGTTGCAGGCCGAGTTATGCTTAAACGAGTTATGGGCAAATTTTCGTTTATGAAAATTTCTAATGTTTTTGAAACTTTGCAGGTAAGTTTTAGCCGAAACGAGCTTGACGAAGAACAATACACATTTTTTAAAAAGCAAATAGATATTGGTGATTTTGTTGGTATAAATGGAGAGTTGTATTTAACTCAAACAGGTGAAATTACTGTAAAAACTGAAAGTTTTTGTTTACTATCAAAAGCACAAAAACCATTGCCAGAAAAATTTCACGGATTAAGCGACACTGAGGCAAAATATAGAGAGAGATATTTGGATTTGATTTCTAACGAGGAGGCCCGCAAGGTTTTTGTTGGCCGAAGCAAACTTGTTGCATTTATCCGAAACTTTTTGTCGCAAAATGGGTTTTATGAGGTAGAAACTCCAATTATTCAAAGTGCTGTTTGTGGCGCAAGTGCAAAGCCATTTTTAACACATCACAATGCACTTGATAAAGATTGCAATTTGCGTATTGCCCCAGAAACATATTTAAAACAAGTTGTTTGTGGTGGATTTCCTCGTGTGTTTGAAGTTGCAAAGTGCTTTAGAAATGAGGGTATGGATACCAGTCATTTACAAGAGTTTACACAAGTAGAGTGGTATGCAAGTTACTGGAATTATGAAGATAACATTGCGTTTTACTCTAAGTTTTTGCGAGAGATGACAACCTATATGTTGGGCAAACCAGAAATTACTGTAAACGGCAAAACTTATGATTTATCAAAAGAGTTTAAAAAAGTTAACTATTGTGAGGCGTTGTCTGAAAAACTCGGGTTTGATATTTTAGAGCCAAAAGATGTAGACGAGCTTAAACAAAAAGTTATTGCAACCAAATTGTTTGACGAAAAGGATATAAAAGTTTTAAAAACAATGGGGGCAGTTATTGATTTTGCATACAAAAGGTTGGTAAGACCAAATATCATAGAGCCAACATTTTTGTATAACTATCCAGCATGCCTTGTCCCACTTGCAAGGCCTAGTGATAAAAACCCAAAAATTATTGAGATGTTTCAATTCTTGATAAATGGAGAGGAACTTTGCAAGGCTTACAGCGAGCTTATTGACCCAGCTATTCAGCGAAAAAATTTGGAGGAGCAGGCCAAGGCAAAAGCAAATGGTGATGACGAGGCTATGGATATTGACGAGTCGTTCCTTCTTGCAATGGAGCATGGTATGCCACCAATGAGTGGGCTTGGAATGGGTATTGATAGATTGCTTGTTATACTTTTCCAACAACCATCAATTAGAGATGTTGTGCTTTTCCCTATAATGAAATAACCCAAAAGCTTTGCTTGGGCACTTGCCTTTGCAAAGTTTTTTATTGCAAAAAAATTGTGGGCACGCAAATTTAAGCTGAAAAAAATTTGGCTAAAATTAACACCACAAATTGCAAATACATCAAATTTTTTTATATAAATATATAAAAAATCTTGCACTAGTGGCAATAAGTTGATAAAATTAAAGTATGAAAATTAAATTTAAAAATGCAATAATAATAAAAGACTTTGACCATATGCCGTTTGTTGGTGATTTGATTGTAGATGGGGATAAAATTGCCTTTGTTGGCGAGCAATCAAGTGCGCAATGCGATAAAGTGATTGATGCAGCAGGAAATATAGTTATGCCAGGTTTTGTTGATGCGCACACGCACTCGGCAATGAGCCTTTTAAAAGGGCTTGCCAGTGAAAAACAACTTTTTGATTGGTTGGGTGAAGTTCAGCGCATAGAAAAATCGCTTTGCGGAACTGATGTTTATTATGGCTCGTTACTTGCTTGCCTAGAGTTTGCAAAAAACGGAATTACAACAATAAATGATAATTATCACTTTGCTGATTTTTCGGCAAAAGCTTTTGCTGATGCAGGTATTAGAGCGGTTGTGAGTGTAACACAGAGATATAATTTTAAAAAATTTTTGAGTGAGGCAGAGCTTGAAAAATTGTTTGAAAAAATAACAAGCCAAAGCCCACTTATCACATCAAATTTTTATTGTCATGCAATTTATTCGTGTGGAGAAGATATGTTTGCACTTATAAACAAACTTGCTGTTAAACACAACACGTTTGTATCTACACATGTAAGTGAAACGCTTGACGAAGTTGGCAAATGCGCACAGCAAAACAACGATTTATCTCCAATTGCGCTTTTGCAAGAATATGGCTTTTTTGACCATAAGGCGCTTGCAATTCACGCAACAAATGTAGATAATTTGGATATATCAATTTTGGCAAAAAATGGGGCAAGTGTCTGCGCAAATTTTGGCAGTAACTTTAAACTTGCAAGTGGTGTGTGCCCAATTTATCAAATGTCAAAGGCCGGCGTAAATGTTTGCCTTGGCACAGATGGCAGTGCAAGCAATAACAGGCTTGATATGTTTAGAGAAATGTATTTGGCAAGCACCAGTCAAAACATTTTGTTATCTAGTGCCAATTGTTTTAAAGCCGCCGATATTTTAAAAATGGCAACAATAAATGGCGCAAAAGCCCTTGGACTAAAAAATGTTGGCACGCTTTGCGAGGGCAATTTTGCAGATATAATTATGCTTGATGGGCATGGCGTAGATGGTGTATGCGATTATGATATTTTTAACAACTTGGTTTATGCGTATGGCACAGAAGATGTTTTGCTAACAATGGTAAATGGCAAAATTATTTATCAAAATGGAAAATATAATTTTGCAAAATCTAAAAACGCAATTTTGACTAAATGCAAAAAAATTGTAGAAAACATAAAAAGCAAAATGTAATAGGGATGTAAAGTTGTGCAACAGCACAAAATAGGAGTTTTTATGCAATATAATATCAATGCAAGTGAAGATGTAAACAAGATGCTAAAATTTGCAAGTGATGAGGCAATAAAGTTTAATGCTGGGCAAATAGCAACAGAATATCTAATTTTTGGAATTCTTTGCATCAAAAATTCTAACTGTGCCAAAATTTTAAATGGCTATAGCGTGTATGACCTTGATTTTGAAGATGTGCTTGCCGAAAGCCAGTGTGAAGACGAAATTGCTGGCACGCCAGAGTTAACGCCAAAAAGCAAACAGGTTTTTGTAAGGGCTCAAAATTTGGCAAAAGAGGTTAATAGCAAATGTGTTGACCTGGAGCATATTTTGTTTAGCATTTTGATAAATGGCGATTGTGTGGCAATAAACATTTTGGACAAAGTTTTTAATGTAAACATTTTAGAGTTGCAAAACAAATTGCTAGAAATCATAAAAAGGCAATCGGCGTTAGATGCTCAAAAAAATGCACAAATTTTGCAAAAAAATAGCCAAAATTTGCAAAAAACAGAAAGTGTGCCACAAAAACAGGTCAAAAAAGCCGAGCAAAACAAGCCCGAAAACCCTCTTGCAGATTTGGGCATAGACTTAACCGAAAAGGCCCGAATTGGCAAAATTGACCCTATTATTGGCAGGGATAAAGAAATTTTGCGTATGATAGAAATATTGTGCCGAAAAACAAAAAATAATCCTTGCTTGGTTGGTGAGGCTGGTGTTGGGAAAAGTGCTGTTGTAGAGGGGCTCGCGCTAAAAATTATTGAGGGCGATGTTCCACAAGAGTTAAAAAACAAAACTATATTTTCGTTTGATATAAGTGGGCTTATGAGTGGCACAAAATTTAGAGGCGCACTTGAACAAAAATTAAGGAATGCCATTGATGTAATTTTAAAAAATGGCAACATAATTATTTTTATGGACGAAATTCACACCCTGGTTCAAACATCGGGCGAAAAAGGCGAGGTTTCGCCAGCCGATATTTTAAAGCCATATTTGGCACGAGGCGAAATACGCACAATTGGGGCAACAACAAATGATGAGTATCGAAAGTTTATCGAGCGTGATAAAGCGCTAGAACGCCGATTCCAAAAAATTATGGTAAATCCTCCAACAAAGCAAGATACATATCAAATTTTGCGAGGAATACGAGATAGCTACGAGAACTTTCACGGCGTAAAAATTAGCGATGATGCATTAAAATCGGCCATAGAGCTTAGTGATAGATACATTACGGATAGAAATTTTCCAGATAAGGCAATTGACTTGATTGACGAGGCCAGCGCAAAAGCAAAAACAATAGATAAGGCCGAGCCTAATGATATTATGGAAATGGAAAAGCAGGTTTTTGAACTTCAAAAAAAGAAAAAGCAATGCGTTGCTATGGAAGATTACGAAGGTGCTATTCCGTTAAGGGACAAAATATTTTCGCTTAGGTCGGATATAGAAAGACTTAACAATTTTTATGGAATAAATCAAATAGAGCGAGTTGTTGGCAGTGATGATATTGCCGATGTTGTTTCGCTTTGGACAGCTATTCCGGTATCAAAACTAACGGAGTCCGAAACTCAAAAATTGCTAAATTTAGAAAATATTTTGCACAAGCGAGTTATTGGGCAAGACGAGGCAATAGAAAATGTTGCACGAGCAATTAGGCGTAGCAGGGTTGGACTTAAAACAAGCAAAAGGCCAATTGGTTCGTTTTTGTTTTTAGGGCCAACCGGAGTTGGAAAAACCGAGTTATCAAAGGCAGTCGCAGAGGCCTTGTTTGATGATGAAAATAACATAATAAGGCTTGATATGAGCGAATATATGGAGTCTAACAGCATATCAAAACTTATTGGCTCGCCACCAGGATATGTTGGGTTTGAAGATGGCGGACAACTTACCGAAAGGGTTAAACAAAAACCATATAGTGTTGTGCTTTTTGATGAGATAGAAAAAGCAAGCCCTGAAGTTTTAAATATGCTTTTGCAAGTGTTAGATGATGGCAGGCTTACTGATAGTCAAGGCAGGCTAATAAACTTTCAAAACACAATTATCATTTTAACAAGCAATATTGGAAGTTTTGAACTCCAGGATATGGTTAAAAATTGCACCGACCAAACGCAACGAGATGATATTATTCAAAAATATTTGCAGGACTATTTAAGGCCAGAGCTTATCAATCGAATTGATAACATCAGTTTGTTTAAAAGTCTTGATAAAGAAAGCCTTGCAAAAATAGCAAAAATAATGCTTACAAACCTGGTTAAAACACTAAACAAAAAAAATATAAACATAAGGCTTACTAGTTCGGCACTTGAATATTTAATAACCAAGGGATACAACCAAGAGTTTGGCGCAAGGCCATTAAGAAGGCTTATTGAGCAAGAGATAGAGGCTGTTATTAGCGATGCCATACTTTGTGGCGAGTTTAAGGATAAATCAGGCGCTATTATTGATGCCGAAAATGGAAAACTTAAGTTTAATTTTGTAAAAAATTTTGATTAGTTTTTGTGGCGTTTTTATGTTATCAAAGATTAAAATTTACTAAAAACAGGCAAAAATTGCAAAAAAATAAGTCAATTTTTATAAATTTATCAAATTTTAGTTGCACAAATAAAAAATATGGAGTAAAAATATGAGCCACAAAATATATGGGATAAAACAAAACAAATCAGAAAGTGATGCAAAAAAACGCTTTTTTGTGCAAGATGCACATATTGGCGAAGTTGTTATAGATGGCGAGGAACACACACATTTGTCGGTTGTTATGCGTTACAAAGTTGGGGACGAAGTTATTTTGATTTGCGATGATGACTATGATTATTTTGGCACAATAAAACAAATAAAAAAAGATTGCACCATTGTTGATGTAACAAAGCGAGAGCTTAATTTGGCAAACCCCAAAACCGAAGTTACTGCTTTTGTTGCAATGAACAAGCGAGAAACAACCAGTTTGATTGTTAGAATGTTAAGTGAACTTGGTGTTTCAAATTATGTGCCAGTAATAACAAAATATACTCTCGGCCAAGATGTAACCGAAAAAATTGATAGGTATCAAAAAATTGCCGACCAAAGTGCAAAGCAATGTAGGCGAAGCAAAACATTAAAAATTTTGCAACCTCAAAAACTAGATGACGCTATAACCACTTTTAAAAATTTTGATGCTGTTTATTTTGCTTATGAAAACGAAAAAGAGAGTGGTATTTCTTCTATTGCCCCTTGCAAAAAAATTGCTTTTGTTATTGGCCCAGTTGCGGGTTTTGACGAGGATGAGGCAACACAAATTAAAAATGCAGGTGCTGTTGCTGTGTCGCTTGGCAAAAGAATTTTAAGAGCAGACACGGCTTGCGTTTGTATGGCAAGTATTTTAATGAATTTGTTAAAAGAATAATTATAATAAAAAAATGCGTGCTTTTGATGTGCATTTTTTGATGTAAATTTTTGCTTTTTTATATTATTTTGGCCATTTTTTGCAATACTTTGGCCATTTTTTGCATTTTTTGATGGGTTTTTTGCTTAATTTGGCATATTAGCATTTTTGCAATTATTGTACGCAAAAAACATATTGCTTAAAAATTTTGATATTTTAGCCATATGCTTAACTTTTGTTGCGCTTAAAAATTGGCGCACGTTTAATAATTTTTGTTTAACATTTAAATTTTTTGTGGCAGTAAATTTATACAAGTTGCTTTCGCAAAATTTTTGGATAGTGATTTTTTACTTTGCCGTCAACAACCTTTCCAAATGCAATAGGCAAGTTTTTATGTGTTAGCAAAACCCAGCCCTTGTTGCAGTTCGCTGGTATTTCTTGGCCAGATATATATTTTATTGCATCGCCGCCTGATACTTCCAAAACATTTTTAAATTGGTTTTCTGATAGACATTTTGCAAGGTGATAGCTTGGGATAAAGATATCTTTTTTAATTTCTCCAAGCTCAACGCCAGGGCAAACAACTTTAAGCTTGTTTATGGTTATTGCACAATTTCCGTAAAGATAACTTCCCATAGAAACATAGCTATCAAATTTTTTTGTTAGGCCGTTTTCTTTTGCAAATTTTTCAAACAAGGCAACATCGTGTTTGCTTGCAACATTTTTTGCTTGTTTTGGCAAAACAGGTGTGGCGTTATTTTTTTTGTGAAGCACTGCAAAAAAATGTCCTTCACCATCAAGCAAGTAGGGGTATAATCTTGCTGTGTTGTTTAATCGGCCAGTGCCATCAATATCGTTGCCTTGTGCAAATCCAAACTTTTCGTGATTAATCGGCAAAACTTCCATATCGACAAAGGTATCCAAAATAAATTTTATAACTTCTTCGTTTTCTTCCAAACTAAAAGTGCAGGTGCTGTAAACCATTGTTCCGTTTGGCTTTAACATTGCGTATGCGCTTTGCACAATTTCTATTTGCCTTGCCTTGCAAATGTTTGGCGAATTTTCCTGCCACTCGGTGCACGCCTCGGGAGACTTTCTAAACATGCCTTCGCCCGAGCATGGAGCATCAACCAAAATTTTGTCAAAAAAATTTAAAAATCTATTTTCCAAATCTTTGGGTGAGTGGTTGGTTACAACAACATTATCGCATCCAAGTCGCTGGATATTTTCGGCCAAAATTTTTGCACGAGATGGGATAATTTCGTTTGCCACCAAAAAACCGCCATCAAGCTTTTGAGCTATTTGGGTAGATTTTCCACCAGGGCTTGCGCACAAATCAAGCACAACATCGGTTGGCTTAACGCCTAAAAACTCAACTGGTGCCATGGCGCTTGGCTCTTGCAAATAATATAGCCCAAGCTCGTGAAAAATACTTTTGCCAAGTTTTTGAGTACCTGTGTAATAAAAACCATTTTTGCACCACAGAATAGGGCTAAATTGGCCATCAAAATTTTGCGATTTTAAAAAATCGTTTGCTGTTTTTGCAAAAAAATTGTCATTTTGATTAAAATTTGCATCATTTTGCAAGCATTTTTGCATATTTTGCTTGTTTTGACTTAACAAAAATAATTTTTTTGGGCTAAACCTAACACCAACAAAACTGTTTTTGTTGTAGCAATCTTTTAATTTTGATAAATCCAAATTATCAATTTTTTTTAAACTTTCTAAATAATTTTTTGGCAATTCCATACAAAAATTATATCACAATGCAAAATGTTTTTACAAAACAAAATGTGCACAATTTAAAATTTGTTTGGCATTGTTTGCTTAAATTATTGCAAAAAAAAACTAATTGTGCTAAACTACTTAAGTATGTTCTTGTAGCTCAGCTGGACAGAGCACTTCCCTCCTAAGTATCGACTTGGACAAAATAAAAACCTCTAAACACCCCTAAAACACTGGCATTTTGCGATTACTTGAAACTCACGCAAAACCAAAGTTCACCAAAAGTTCACCCAACCTTAATAAAACCATCTATATGTGGCTATAGCTCAGCTGGATAGAGCGATCGCCTCCTAAGCGATAGGTCTGCAGTTCAAATCTGCATAGTCACACCAATTTGCATTAAAAAAGACGGCTTATTTAGTCGTCTTTTTCATTGCAATTTTGTTGTTATTATCTTTATTTGTCAATATAACATGTTCATCATCAACAACATCCAAAAAATTAAAAGGTAAAGTCCTTCCCGTCTTTGGATTAAATGAACCAATTGGAGATATTTTTAAATCAATAACTTGATTATCAAAATCAACATAATCTATTAAATTTGTCATTACTAATTCTTCTTTATCACCAGAAACGATGAAAGCGACTGGATAAAAATATAGCAAAGATATTAGTCCGTTTGTATTGTAAAAATCTCCGCATACTTGTTTACTTACATGTAGTCTTGCCTGTATTGATGTATTATAAGGATATATCCAAAAATATACGTGCAAGTGAGTTTTGTCAATTTTATTCTCTAAAATAAAGTTTCTCATTGCCATACTTATTTTATCATCATAATACACATTATCCATTGCTAACATTTTCCCAAATAAACATTTAAGAACTTGCACTAAATTAATTTTTATAACACACTCATCTCTAGGAGATTGTGCTATTTCGCTAAAACTTTTTACTTGTTTATAGAATTCTTCAAACGCAAGATCTGCGTTTGCTCCAAGTATTTCATTATTACATTTCTTACAAATTGTTCTATATTTAATTCCATTTTGACTGTCAAGTTTCTCATTTATTTCGTCAACATCATATAATCTATTTATTTTAAAATTACCAATATTTCCACAACTTTTGGGTGGCACATGTTCCCAAGTAAGTTCCTTATAATCTCCACAGATGTTACATATATCAATTAAATTTTTTTTAATTTTCTTTCTATATTCACTCATAGTAATATAATAACATATTTAAAATTAATTTTCAATAAATGTTAATTTACTCAAATATTTTATTTATCACTTCGCTTGCATGTATATCACTATTCTTTAGGAAGTGGCTATAGAAGTCGCTGGTGGTTGAGGCTTTGCTGTGGCCAGCTCTGGCTGATACAGTCTTCATATCTACGCCCGCCATTAGTTGCAAGGTTATGTTTGTATGGCGAAGTGAGTGGAGTGTGACGATTGGAAGTCCTGCCCGTGCAAGAGATTTTTGGAGCCATACTCGTAGCAGTCCTGGGCAGATATCTTTGCCGTCCTCTGTGCAGAATAGTCTATCTGTGTCTCCAAGCCTATCACCAAGATACTGCTTTTGATTTTGCCACCAAGCCTTGTATTCATGTAAGTATTCAATTAGTTTGTCTGGCATTGAGATTGTTCGTTTTGAATTTTCTGTTTTGGGTTCTTTGGTGATAATTCCAAATCCAACTATATCTTGCACAGATCTTGCTATGGTCATTGTTTTGTTTTCGAAGTCTATATCTTTCCATTCAAGACCTGCGAGTTCGCCACGCCTTATTCCCATAAAGAGTGCTATCAGCAAGGCTATCTTCCATCTCGGATTATCTAGTTTATCTAGATAACCAGCTAATTGCTTTGCTTCTTTGTCATTAAGTATCTTGCCTTCTTTTTTATGCCCTTGAATTGGTGCAATGTAATCACGAGATGCAAAGTTGTGTTCAACTAATCTTTGCCTTTTTGCATCTGCTAGAATTGTTGCCAATGTTCGCTTAAGTTTTAGTATAGTTTCTTTTGCATATGGATGGCTAATAACTTTAACATCAAACCACTCATCAAAGTTTAAGTTGAGTGCACTGCATATTGTTTTGGCGCTATCAATCCTTATGCCATTGCCAACTGTGGCTGAGTAGTAGATTGATCTGGAGATGCCACTATTCCTAGTAGCATCAACCAGTTTTATGCAGTGAGATTTTAAGTATTGTGTTAAATCTCGTTTGAGGATTGCATATCTTTGTTCATATTTCTTTGCCATCATTTCATCCAGGAAACCTTGCACCATAACTGGCGTTATTTGGTTGAGTTTTATGTTTCCAAAGTATGCCTCAAACTTTCTAATATTATCTCTGCCTTTTATGTAGTAGTTTAGCGATCTTGTATTTTTAATCTTTTCAAGCCATTTATTTGCATAATCTATAAAAGTTATGTCATTATCTACAGCGAGCATACCGTTTAGTTGCTTTTTGAATTTATCTTCAAAGTCCAAGCAAACCCTTTGCAATTCTTTCTTGGCCTGAATTTCTGTTAATTCGTTTGGTTTTTTCCAACACATTGATTTCGCCACAAATTGTCCAGTTCTTAGGTCTTTTGCTTTTACTTGTATTCTATATGATATTGATCCGTCATTTAGTTTTTTCTTTCTAACGCAAGCCATTTTATTTCTCCTTTTTATCTAATAATTACTTGTTCCATTGGTAGTTCATAGTCTTTACTCTGCAAGAAGGCAAGCAGTGAATCGTAGTCAATTAACACCTTTTTCCCAGTTTTAATTGATCTGATTTTGTATCCATCTGCCAACTTCCTTATTAAGAATTCACTTAGCCCAGTGTTTGGATCTTCTTGTTTAATCATTTGTAATGTTTCTTTAATTGTTCTTATTCTTTGCATTATTCCTCCAGATGCTGTCACTACCTGGACTTGTATTCTTATGCGAAACAAAAAGTACCGCAAAAGAGTGCTCAAGTCCAGTGAAACAGCAAAATATATTTAAAATTAAACCTTATATCTTTGAATTCTTTTTTGCTTTGTTTCTATTTGTCTTTGTATTCTTGTTATTTTGGTCAAAATCGTGCCTTCTTTGATTTTTTAGCAGTCCACTTAATAATTTATTCAAGTCAAGATTTATCGCTTTTAAAACTTGAAATGACGGCTTGTGTTTTCACAAAATTGCCGACTGAAATATTACACATTTGGACTATTTTGAATTAGATTTGATTATTTTTGATTTTTATTTTGCAATCAAAAAACGCAAAAAGCCTTTATTTTCCTAACTTTTTAATAAAATTTTCAAAACTTTTTTGATTTTTGATTATGCGAAAATTTGCGTGCGACTGCCTGTCCGCTTATTAAAAACCTTTGGCTAGAGATTTGACCGCCCCTGGGGGGGGTTATTTGCCCACAAGTTCTTTAATTGTTTCATCAAACGCATCTTTGAATTTCTGTCCATATTCTTTGGCAAGAACTCTAATGTTAGTTACATCAAATAGGATATAGGTATCTGTAATTTCATCTATGAATACTTTATCTTCTATAAAACCTCTATATAGGGTTTCTCCAAAGTGTAATCTAAGTTTAGCTAAAAGATTGTTGTAAAGATTGTTTTTATCCAAATCTTTCACGCGCGCGTTATCATGTATTATTTTAATTTTTTTAATATCATAATAATCTATTGTCAGCAGTCCGTTACCCATGTCTTTGAAGCCAATTGCCGATAGGTCAAAACCAGTAGGCAACTTGTTGCCGAACAACACATCAAAATCTACTTCAAGATACATTTCTCTTTTAAGTTCGGAAAGTCTGTTTAAGATGCCAAGTTTTTCAAGTTTTGTTATGATATTTCTAATTTGTCTTTCCTTAATACCTAGTATTGGCAAGTCATCCATAATCTTCTTGTAAGTTAGTTTGAAATACCACTTGCAATCAAGTCTTTTACTTCTCATATTTCCACTGCTAATAAATTGTTCAATGTAATCGAGTAGTAGGATCTCTTTAAGATTTAATCCCAGTCTAAGTAATGTTTCTTGCGGGAAGTTAAATATTTTTGGTCGCATAGATCACATGCTCCTTTTGTATGATTTTTGTTTTCATTTTTATCTCCTTGCTTTAGATTTTTTGCATTCACAAAGATTGATCAATTCTTTGCTTTAGCATATATTTTAACGAAGTCTGCAGTCCTTCGGTAAAACCAGATTTGGTTTGAAAAATAGGTGAGAGCGTTTACCTTTAACTACTTTTCGATGTCATTTTAACAACTTCGCTAGTTCACCATTTGACCTAGCGAAACAATATTTTCAAAAAAGATTAACTTTTTCGGTAAAATAACTTTTTTCGTATCGGAACAACTTTCTGAATATATTTTAGCAAGTCCGCTGTGCAAGCACTTTGCACATCGAAATCAAGTTTTCTCATTTTTCCACTCCTTTTATTTAATTCTAACATTGTCAATAGCCCACCATTTGAACCATTGAGATAAATTTTGCCTACATTTTAATAAACCCACACAGACACCATTTGCCCACACGGAAAGTATTTTTTCTTTTTTATTTTAAAACCCCCGTTGTAAACACATTTTTGACAGCGGAAAAAGTTTTTTAATTTTCTTTTTACTGTTTTAAAACTCCCGTGTTAAAACCATTTGTTCGCACAGCAAAATAGTTTTAGATTTATTTCATTTCGACCTCCTCATGTTTGGCTTTATTTTACAATGCCCGCATAGACACCATTTGTCCACGCGGGAAAAGTTTTTTGTTTTTTATGACTAAATTTTACTAGTTAGGGTATATCATCATTTGATATACCCTAAAATATTTTTTAAAATTGTAGTTTTTAAATTCATCTGTTTGATGACATAAAAAAAGAGATACTTTTTGCAAGTATCTCTAAAAAAATATTGATTTTATATGCAAGGTGTCACACGTATCACACGTGTCACACTTGTGATACCAGTGTATAAATACACAAAAACCCCTTTTACCTTTTGGTATTTTTGACACTTTTTTTGAATTTTTAGGTGTGACACCTTGTGATACCTTAATTTTTAAAGGTATCACACTTATTTTAATGCTAAAACCCTTTATTTATCGGTGTTTTAGGCTATGTGTGACACCTTGTGATACGTGTGACACCTTATATCTATATTTGAATATTTATTATTTATTTTTTCTATAAAGGTGGGTATGTTTTTCTAAAATTTGCTCCAAAGCTCTAGAATAGCAATAAAAAAGAACGGAGCAAAGTCCGTTCTAGAAATTTACATCATGTATTCAGCTTGTTTAATTACTCTTTCTACTGCACCCTCGCGGTATTCTGGAGGATAATTATACTTTTGTAGAAGTTTTTTAATTTGCATTCTCATTTTTGCTTGAGTGCTTCTCTTTTTAGACCAGTCAACTGTAGCATACTCTTGCACGATATCTTTAAGTTCAGATGCAATTTGATACAAAACTCCGTCTTTCATCATTTTTACAGCACTGTCTTCCTTAATAAGAGCATCGTAGAATGCTTTTTCACGTCCTCTTAAATGGTTTTTATCTGCATTAGTTTTATCGGTTACCATTTCTCTAGAAAAATCCACCAAACCCATAATTGTTTTGTTTATAGTTGAAGCATCTTCTCTTGTGTTATATCTATCAAGCAACCATCTCAATTTTTCACTGTATTCATTAGATTTGATAAGGTTGTATTGCTTATATTCTTTAATGGCCTCATTAAGAAGTTTTTGCATTATTTTTATAAATATATGGGGAGGATTATTCTTTCTAAGTTCTTCAATATTGTCTTCGCTTAATAAATCCCAAATTTTTACTTTCTCTTTATCTTCTGATACTTGAGAAAGAACTTTAACTTCATCGCCTTTAATTGCTTCAGAAATCAATTCTTCAACATGCTTATTGATTTCTTCAGTATTAAACTGATAGCCTTCATAATCAAGTTTCATTATGTAGTGTCTAACTGAAACATAATACAATATCTTTGTTTTATATTCATCGTTTAATATTCCAGCAGCAACAATAAATGCATCTTTCAATCTTCTTGTAATCTTTAAGAAATGTTTTTTGCGTTCTTCATTAGCAATAACAAATTCTGCGCCATCAGTAATTGATTGAAACCTGCTAGAAGCATCAGTATTAAAAAATCTAGTCTTGTCTATTGAATAAAGCATTTCATCCAGAATAGACATATCTTCATCAATTAAATTTTTTGCTGTCATCTGAACATCTTGAAGATTAAATTTCTGATCACGAGCCGTATAATCTCTCAATGCCTGTGCAAGTGGTTTATTTAAACCAATATAATCAACAATTAAACCACTATCTTTGCCTGGGAAAACTCTGTTTACACGTGCAATTGCTTGCATTAAATTGTGACCTTTCATTGGTTTATCAATATACATAACATCAAGGTCTGGAACATCAAAGCCTGTAAGCCACATATCTACGACAATGGCAATTTTCTTTCTTGGAACACCTTTTTTAATTTCTTCACCTTTAAAATTTCTGGCAAGCTCATCTCGATCTCTTTTAGTTCCAAAAACCTCACGCATTTCTGCAGTATCTTTATTGCTATCAGTAACAACAAGAGCAATTATATCTTTAAGTGATGGGTCAATACTTATCAAAAGGTTGTATACTTTATAAGCTATTTTTCTAGACATACAAACAATCATTGCTTTACCGTTCAAGAAATTTTTTCTACCCATGTAATGCTTATAAATATCATTTGCTAAAAGTTTAAGTCTATCATCATCACCAACAATAAGCTCCATGTTTGTTAACTTTTTCTGAGATTCAAGAACTTGTTCTTCTGTTGCAGATTCAGATGATACCAAATCATCGTAATAATGGTCAATTTCACGTAGTTTGTTATCATCAAGCCATACTTTTGCAAGTCTAGATTCATAGTATAATTTTACGGTAGAGCCATCTTCAATAGATTGTGTCATATCATATACATCAACAATATCTCCAAATATGGCAGTTGTCATTTTGTCTTTTGTTTTTACTGGCGTACCCGTAAACCCGATAAAAGTAGCGTTTGGCAAACTATCTCGTATATATTTTTCCATTCCAAATTTTGAAATGTATTCAACAATTGCTTTATTTTCTTTTTTCATTACAATCTTTTCATCAAGTCCATAATGAGAACGATGAGCTTCATCAGAGAAAACAATAACATTGTTTCTATCATTAATAAATCCGCGATCTTTATCGAATTTTTGTAGAGTAGTGAATATGATTCCTCCAACCTTTATTTTTGCGACTTCGTTAATCAAATCATCACGAGATGATACCTGCTCGATTTTTGAGCCAAGAAAATCTTTTGCACTACTAAATGTTCCAAATAGTTGATTATCTAGATCGTTTCTGTCTGTCAATACAACAATTGTTGGATTGTCTAATTTTTTATCTTTAATCAATCTATGAGCAAGCATAAGCATAGTAAAAGATTTACCACTACCTTGTGTATGCCAAACAATTCCAGCTTTACCATCTCCATTAGGCTTTTTATGAGCTAGTATGCTATCATAGTCCTTGATAGCTCCAAAATATTGGTGATATTGTGCTAGTATTTTAACTGGCTTTTCTTTATCGTTTCTTATGTAAAACAAGTAATTTTGAATAATATCAAGAAGTCTATGTTTTTCAAACATCCCATCAAGCATAACATCAAGTTTTCTAGCGAAATTCTTTTTGTATCCTTGTTCACCATTGACACTTTTCCATTCCGAGTATCTTGTGATATCAGATGTTAAAGTTCCAACCTTGCTGTTAGCCCCATCACTTATAACAAGAAAAGCATTGTAATTAAAGAGTGTAGGTATATCAAAACGATATCCATCACTGTCTCCTTTACCTCCAAGTTGCTCCCAGGCATTAATTAAGAAGGTGTCATCACGATATTCTGGTGATTTTAATTCAAAAATAATAAGAGGTAATCCGTTTATGTAAATCAAAACATCAGGAATGCGAGTTTGTCCTTTTTCATTGAACTTTATTTGATTTGCAACTTGAAACAAGTTGTTTTCAACTTTCTCAAAGTCAATCAATTTAATCGTTGGATTACTTTCATCGTTACCGGTTTCAACAGTAACCCCTTCTGTTAAATACTTATGAAAAATTCTATTTCTTTCAAATAGAATAGGATTGTCTATATGTTTGATAGTATTTATTGCATCATCGATTAAATCTAGTTTTATACCCTTATTGATTTCTATTAATTGAGTTCTTAAAGTATCTTCGTTTATAAATTCATCCAATTTTCTTGAAGTTGCCCAACAGTTATCATCTTGTAAATTTACAATATATGAATACCCCTTATCGACAAGGTTATCAATAATATACTCTTCAACATCACTTTCGCATAGTGTTCGTGCCATTACAAACTCCTTTGTGCTTTTATGAGTTTATTATAACATATATTTCTGTATTTTGTGATGTTTTTTACATATTTTTATAAAACATAGTAAAAAACTATGTGACATTTCAAACTTTCCAATAGTAAATATTCTCGGAACTATCGATGATAAGATTGAAAATAATGAGAATACAATGAATGCTTTAGAACAATACGCTAAATTGTTATATCGTAAATGGTTTGTTGATTTTAATTATCCTAATTCTACTGGTGAATTCCAAGAATCAGAAATAGGTTTAATTCCTAGCGATTGGAAAGTTGCAAAATTAAAAGACATAATGAATTTTGAAAATGGTTATGCATTTAAAAGTGAAGACCTTTCTAAAAATCCACTACCAAATTCTTATAATGTTTTTAAAATGGGTTGCATCAAAAAAGGTGGAGGATTCATTACAGATGGAACAAAAAGTTGGATTTCAAAAGAACATTGTATCGGATTAGATAAGTATATATTAAAAAAAGGTGATCTTCTTATGGCAATGACCGATATGAAAGGAAATATTTCATTACTTGGTCACACAGCTTTAATGAATAAAGATGATCGTTTTATAGTAAATCAGAGAGTTGGTTTATTAAGATCAAATAACCGGCATTACACATCTTATGAATATTTATATTTACTTACAAATGAATTCAATTATCTTGAATATTTACGAGGAAGATCAAATAGCGGTGTTCAAGTAAATTTAACATCATTAGCTATTAAGGATTCTTTGATTCCATTAGCACCAGCTTATATTAATTTAGAGTTTAATAAAATTGTAAAGCCAATTTTTGATTATATATTTAAGAAACAGATTGAAAATGAAAAACTAACAGAATTAAAACAACTATATCTTAAGAAGTTCTTTAATTAGAACTTCTTTTATTATTTAGACTACAATATCAAGTAAAATATTTGTATTACTATAAGGAGGTAAAAATATGGTAATACAAATGACAACAGATGAATTTGAAAAGAAATTAAAACAAACAAATTTGTCACAAAACACAATTGACTCATACATGCATACTTTAAATCAATTCTATAGTATGTTTGATGAAGTCACAAAGAAAAATTTACTGTCATATAAAGGTTTTCTTATTGAAAGATACAAACCTAAAACAGTAAATTTAAGAATACTTGCTCTAAACAAGTATTTAGATATTGTTAATAAAGGAGGTTTAAAACTAAAGCTTATTAAAATTCAAAATAAAACATTCCTTGAAAATGTAATAAGCGATGCGGACTATCGATTCTTCAAAAACAAATTAAAACGAGATGGTAGAATGAACTGGTATTTTGTTGTAAGGTTTCTTGCCGCAACTGGTGCAAGAGTATCTGAACTTGTTCAAATTAAAGTTGAACATGTTGAAAAAGGATATTTAGACATTTATGGTAAAGGTGGAAAAGTTCGTAGAATTTATGTTCCAAAGGCACTAAAGAACGAGACTTTAAAATGGCTTGATGAAATAAATATTCACTCTGGATATCTATTTTTAAATCGTTTTGGTGAAAAATTAACGACACGTGGCGTTGCACATCAACTTAAAATATTTGCGGCAGAATATGGCATGAATACAAAGGTAATCTATCCCCATTCTTTTAGACATAGGTTTGCAAAAAACTTTTTAGAGAAATATAATGACCTGGCACTTTTAGCAGATTTAATGGGACATGAATCCATAGAGACTACCCGTATCTATTTACGAAAAACAGCCAACGAACAGCAAGAGATTGTAGATAAAATTATCACGTGGTAATGTCCTTTGAGTAAATATTCTCGGAACTATTGATGATAAGATTGAAAATAATGAGAAAATTTACAGAAAAATTGAACACGAATTGCAATTAATTTATTCCAAATATCTATCTAAAAACAATATCGATAAAAACAACTACAAGTGTATTCCATTATCAGACATATCTGAGTTTGTAAGTGGATATTCTTATAAAGGCAATGAATTAGTTAAATCAAAATGTGGCATGATAACCATAAAGAATTTCGACAGAAATGGTGGTTTCAAGCTTGACGGTTTCAAAGATTTGAGCGAAAACAACAGTGCAAAGACTGCTCAATATGTTGATTTGTATGATATTGTAGTTGCCCATACAGATTTAACACAAAATGCAGAGATAATTGGTAATGCTGAAATTATATTAAACAAAAAAAACTATGAAAAGCTAATTGCGTCTATGGACTTAGTAATTGTTAGATCAAAAGAGGTTAATAATAATTTATTATATTTGTTATTACATAATCAAGACTTCAAAAAACATGCATTAGGATATTGTGCTGGTACTACCGTTCTACACCTAAATAAAAAAGCCTTGCAAGAATATAAAGTCTATGTTCCTAAGGATAACAAACTATTGGAACTCATTTCTAATACAATAAGTTTATTGATTACAAAGCAATCCCAATTAATTATAAAAAACCAAAGGCTTGCAGAGTTAAAACAATTATATTTAAAAAAGTTCTTCGATTAAGAAGAACTTTTATTTTATCCAAAGAACTTTTTGAGATATAGGTTTTTGAGGTCGTTGAGTTTTGTAATTTCATTTTTTAAAGAAGCAATATTCTCTTGCAATATAGCATATTCATTATTATATTTGGTCAATTCATTTTCATCTGGAAAAGGTATTTGTATTTCAACAAACACATCATAGTTAACAGATTGTCTAACTGAGCCATTTGCTCTTAGGCAAATTTCTTTATTAAATTGTTGTGTTTTTATAAATTCATTAATGTAGTAACTATATTTTTTATTACATGAAAAAGCAATATAGATTGGACTTACAGCACCGAAATCGTGTTCAAACATGGCTACAGATCCTATATTAATTCTTGATGGATTATAGGCAAAATCATATTTTCGAATTACCTTATATTTGTACATATCTTTGCTATGAATTTGCCTATCAAAATATGAGTCTTGTTCTACTAATTCTCCAGAATTGATTACAGAATATGCTTTAGCGGTTCTGTCATCAAGTCTTTCTTTTATTTCGCAGGTCAGATCTCCAATTTTTACACAATCTTTATTTAGTGAAATATTTTCATATAAATGAGCCATTAATTCTTTAATTTTTGTTATTTTTTTCTCATTATTTTCAATCTTATCATCGATAGTTCCGAGAATATTTACTATGTGCTGTTGTTCTGATATGGAAATATCAGGAACCTTAAGCATTGA
>ERZ808246.503-NODE-503-length-32372-cov-9.398304_pt1 | contig 32372 bp, 32 predicted proteins | sample MGYA00521083_ERZ808246 | MGnify/ENA primary metagenome ERZ808246 (study PRJEB31516, sample SAMN03275577) | gut metagenome | biome: mammalia-associated habitat; material: feces | host: Papio cynocephalus | place: Kenya | collected 2012-07-07 ...
GCGGCGGCGTAAGCCCCCGTTATCCGCAACGTCAGCTTTTCCGCCGGACGAACCGTGACGACATCGCCGTCCGCGGCGAAAACAAACAGACTGTCCAGCAAATGGTATCCGTCCGCGCGCCGCCCCGTGACGTGCAGATACAAATTGACTTTGGCCGGAGCCTTTTCACAAACGGCGTTCATTTCGACTTTCTCGATTTTTTGGCTTTTTTCAACGTTCCCGCGCGCAGATTCAACCGATCGCCGACACGGTCAAGCCCTTGCTCCAACTTCATTTCCACGCGCGCGCGCCCGTCGCCGGAAAAATCGTCCTTCATCGCCAAAGCTTTCGCCCATTGGAACCGCGCCTCGCGTTTGCGACCGACGCGCCAATAGGCGTCGCCCAAATGGTCGTTGATCACGGCGCTGTCGGGATCCAGACCGACGGCGTTTTCCAAAATACCGACGGCTTTCGGATATTCCTTTAAAAGGTAGTACGTCCACCCCAAACTGTCGATGACGAACCCTTCGCGCGGCGCCAAAAACGCCGCCGTTTCCAACATTTCCTTGGCTTTCCGGATATTTTTCCCGCGTTCGATCCATGAATACCCCAAATAGTTCAGGGTCAGCGGCTGATCCGGCGACAGGATCAGCGCCTGCAACAAATCCTGTTCAGCCAAATCCCACTGTCCGTTGCGTTCATAAGCGACGCCGCGGCTGTAAAACAGCCCCCAATGCGAACGGTTCGGGAGGGGAATTCTTTCAACCGCCTGCGAATAGGCGTCAATCGCCTGCGGAAATTTTTTGTTTTTCAAGAAAATATCGCCCAGTTCGATCCACGGAAAAGCCAGATCGGGACGTTTGGCGGCCATTCCTTTCAAAACTTTTTCCGCGGCATTCAAATCGCCCTTTTCGGCGTAAATGATCCCCATGCGAATCCGTCCGGCAAAGTAGGTTTCGGAGTTTTCCCCCTCTTCGGCGTACAGTTGCAACGCGGCGTCGTAACGCCCCTGTTTTTCGTAAATCTCACCCAACAACACCCGCGCCAAAGACAGCGACGGATCCAGCGCCAACCCGAAGCGGATGAAAAACAGCGACACGTCCGCATTCCCCTTTTCCGCCAAACTGCCCGAAACGTCGAAAAACGCCTCGGCCAGACCGGCCTTGGGCGACGCGATACTTTTAGGCACTTTGCGATCGGCGTTCGCCGCGCCGGCGGTAAAGAACCGTTCGTCCGTCAACGGATAGGACTTCGCCCCTTTGCGGTAGGCTTCGACCAAAGCGTTAAACTGCTTCGTCCGCCCTTGACGCAGTAAAAAATTGCCATATACCTGCGACGCGCGCAGGGACAGCCCCCCCGGCTCGCTCAACAAAGCTTCGTAATTCCGTTCGGCCTTTTGCGTTTCGCCCCAATAATCGTACAGGGCGGCCGCGTGGAAATAATACAGGGATTCCAAACCGTCCTTGTTCAACTTTTCCAACGCTTTCAACGCCTTTTTGCGATCTCCCGCGCCGGCCTGCAACCACACTTCGACCAAGGGAAACAAAAAATTGTCTTCCTCCGCACCGTGAAAACTTTCCAATTGACGCAACGCGGCGGCATAGTCGTTTTTCTGCGCGTGGTACGACACGGCAACCAGCGACGCCAACAGCGAATCGGGCGCGTGTTCCAATTCTTTCATCGCGTAGGGATAGGCTTCGGCGATCCGGCCGTCCACGGCCAACAGGGCGAACATTTCCGATTGCAAAGCGCGGTTGTCCGGATCGGCGTCCAACGCTTTTTGCAAATACTTCGCCGCCGCGGTGAAATCCTGATCCTGCCGCGCCTGCAAATACAGCAGGTAATCCCCCGCCGCCGGCAACGCCTGAACCGTTTTTGCATTTCCGGCCGCGGCATCCGGCGCTGCGCCCGTGTGGTGCGGAACGCAAGCCGCCAGAATCAAAATCAACAAAGCGTATATTTTTGAATGAATGCGCATGACCGGTATTCCTGAACAAAGTTGGTTCATTGTGTTCTGTTTTGCTGAAAAAATCAAGTGCGACCTCGATTCGCGGCCGGATTATCCGATTTATAAGAAAACGGTTCGCTTTGACCGGCGAAGTGTGATATCCTTGCCGTCATGACAGAACAAATTCCGGCAGAAAAACTGTTGCAATGGCAAATCACCGCGGGGGTTGACGAAACGATCGGCGATACCCCCGTCAACCGTTTTGCATCGGTTGAAAAAAACGACGCCCCCGCCGACGCCGTCGAATCCGTCCCCGTCGTGTTCGCCCCTGCGCCGCAAAAAACAGAATCCGCCCCTTTGCCGCCCCCGCCGACAATCGCTTTGGCCGGACAGGCGGCGACTTTGGACGAACTGCGCGCCGCCATCGCCGATTTCGACGGCTGTTCGTTGAAAGAAACGGCGACCAATATGGTTTTCGCGGCCGGAAATCCGGACGCGCGCCTGATGATCATCGGCGAAGCCCCCGGCGCGGAAGAAGACCGGCAAGGATCGCCCTTTGTCGGCGCCAGCGGCCATTTGCTGGATCTGATGCTGAAATCAATCGGATTGGACAGGACGCAAGTCTATATTTCCAACATTCTGCCATGGCGTCCGCCAGCCAACCGCAAACCGTCCGAATCGGAAATGGCGTTGTTCACACCGTTCGTGCGCCGCCACATCGCACTGGTTAAACCGGATGTTCTTCTGTTGCTGGGCGGCAGTGCCGTGTCCGCCCTGATGAATACCAACGCCGGCATAACGAAAACGCGCGGCCGGTGGATGAGTTATCGCGACGGCGAAACCGTCATTGACGCGCTGGCGTCTTTTCACCCCGCGTTTCTGCTGCGCACCCCCGCGCAAAAAAAACTGGCATGGCGCGACCTGCTGACCGTTAAAAAACGGTTGGCGATTCAATCCTGACCGCTCCTTTTCTTTGCCGGATTTGAATTTTCGATAATGATTTGAAGCTTGCTACCATTCGGCAATTCGGTTCCCAAAACAAAGGATTCACGGTTCAAATCCTCTTTGTCCAAAGCCGACAGATACGCCAGAACCTCTTTCAGCTTCACCCTTTTCATCTGTTCCATTTTAGGAATCTCGTCCAGATATTCCGTATAAACCGTTTTCATCCAACGGGATACCGTTTGCACGCTGACGCCGATCAATTTGGCGATCATGCTCATCGACATTCCGGACGCATACAGCATAACCGCCGTCCGTTTTTCCTGATCGCTACGGCCGTGCGGTTTCGTTTTCGTGTACTGATAACCGCATTTTTTGCATTTATAACGTTGCAAACCGCCGACAAAACCGTTTTTCACCGCCTTGTCGCACCCGCATCTTAAACATTTCAATTCCATAATCGGCACCTTATCAAAAGAACGCCTCTATTTTGCCGTCCATATCATTAAATTCAAGAAAAAAATATGATATCATTTTTATAATGATAAAACACATTTTTTTAAGGTTTTTCTCATAAGGAGCCACGTATGTTTTTTTAACACCTGAAATAAAAACACTTCTTTCACTTTTCATCGCGCAGGAAACGATCTCCGCGCGTTCCGAAAAACAAGCGCACCAAAAACAACGTTCACTTTCATACAGACTGAATTTCATTTTTAATCAAACAGATATATCAACATTCAATATCAATAAAAAAATAAATCATTATATTAGAATAGCCTGAAAAATACACATTGACCGTGATTGAAAAAACATATCTATAAACAAATTGGTTATATATGAATGGTGATGAAATGAAAAAACTTGCAAATAAATTTTATATCTCAGCCGCACTGACAATGATTTTCCTTTTATTTTCATACGCGGCCGCGTTTTCTTTTTACGCGGACGACCTGACGGCGTGGACGGCCGATTTCGGCGCATTGGACTGGATCACCTATTTTTGCTACGCGTCCCTGCTGACCGCCCTGTTTCGTTTCAGGACGGATTTCCAATCGGCGCGTGAAAAAAGGATGTTCGCGCTGTTTTGCTTTTTCGCCGTCGCCGCCCTGTTGCGCGAATCCGGCATTCAGCACTGGTTGGCCGGAACGGACACGACGGCGTTTAAGATCCGTTTTTTTACCAATCCGGACAATTCGCCGATTTTAAAAGTCGTTTCCGCTCTCTGCCTGCTGACGATTGGCGCGGCGTTCGCCTACGCCATGTATGTGTACCTGATTCCGGCATTCAAGGGATTTTTCGGCAAAAAAGCGGGTTCATGGACGATCATCACTTTGCTGTCCGCCGGCGCGATGTGCAAAATCATCGACCGCCTGCCCTCGAATTTGGCCAAGCACGGATTCCCGCTTGACCGTTCGGGGGTCTGGTTCGGCGCGTGCCAAATCATGGAAGAAACACTGGAAACCTGCCTGCCCGTTTTGGGAATCGTCGCCCTCATCCAGTTTCATCAAAACAAAGCCCTGTTCTTCCCGTGCAAACAGGCGGAAAACGACCGCTTATAACATAAAAAGAGGGGCGAAAGCCCCTCTTTGAATTTGCGCTGAAACAGGATCAACCGGCCAACTGCAGAATATCGCACAGTTTGACGGTGGCTTCCTGTGTGTTGATTTTTTCCAACGCGGCCAGCTCGTTCGCCAAACGATCCAACGCCTGTTCATAAATTTGGCGTTCGCTGTACGACTGGTCGGATTGCGACTGCGACCGGTACAGGTCGCGGACGACTTCGGCGATGGACACCGGATCGCCGGAATTGATTTTCGCTTCGTATTCCTGCGCGCGGCGGCTCCACATCGTGCGTTTCGTTTTGGATTTTCCGCGCAACGTTTCCAAAGCCGTGTCCATGATGTTTTTGTTCGACAGCTTTCTTAATCCGGAATTTTTAGCCTTGGCCATTGGAACGCGCAAAGTCATGCGGTCTTTGTCAAAATGGACGGCGATCAATTCCAATTCCTGTCCCGCGACGGTGTCTTTCGTGATGCTCAACACTTTGCCAACGCCATGGGTCGGATAAACGACGAAATCACCGGTCGAAAAAGAAACTTCCTTCACCATTTCAAGTATCCTCTATCAAGGTTTACCCGTGTGAAAAGGGCTTTCGACTTTTTCCAATGAAAAAGCCGCGCTTTCACAACTTGTCTTTAAAGTTTTTCGCGGAAAGGCCTGCGCCTTTCCTTTAAAGGACTATTCTATATACCACAAAAACGGCCTTTTGGATAGTCCTTTAGCATTGAAAATGTCATATTTTTTTAATGAAGCGCGCAAAACGGCGGAAACGCGCCCGCCGCAACGACCGTCACGGACGGCTTTGCGCGAAATCGACGGCCTGCGCCAACCGATCCGCCGGCGTCAACTGCAATTCCAAAATTTCATTGGAAAACGGCCGTTTGAACCGCAAAAAGTACGCCTGCATCGCCAAACCGCCCGAAAAACCGCCGCTGAACGTCGCGCCGTATGCCGTATCCCCGAAAACGGGATGACCGGCGGACGCCAGATGCGCGCGCACCTGATGGCGGCAGCGGGTGCGTTCGGACACGTTCAGATACGTCGCGTTTTTCAATCGGCGCATAACGGTGTATCCGGTCGCGGCGTCCTGTCCCGTTCCCTTTTTAACGGTTTTCATCTTGCGTCCCGTTTTGTCCGCGGGGTCTTTGCCAATCGGCGCATTGATGACGCCGCCGTCTTTTTTCACGACGCCCTCGACAACCGTAAAGTACCGCTTTTCGATATTGCCGTCGCGCGACTGCCGCAACAAAAACTGCTGCGCCTTTTTGTTTTTGGCGAACAGGATCAGCCCCTGCGCGCCGCGGTCAAGCGCGTCAACCCTGTAAAACCATTGCGTTTCGGCCGACAGGTCGCGGCAACCGGCGCGGACGCGCAACAATTCCGCGACGGATTCGTCTTTCTTTTCGCCGCTGTAAAAAGCGGAAACGCCGGCCTGTTTGTTCACGACGATGACATCGTCGTCCTCGTAAACAACATTGATGACGCGGTCGATGTTGTCGCAACTTGCCGCGGGGCGATCCTGCGACTCCAGCGGTTTCAGCGTACATCCGGCCAACACCGGCACCAACAAAAGGAACGACAGGATTTTTTTCATATTTCCCCCTTACGCGGACAATTCCCGACGCAATTTGGAAAACTTTTCGTCCTTATGCCCGCTTTGATTGACGGCTTCCTCGGCGATCCCGCCCTCCATGCCGTTGCGTAAAACCGTCAGCGTCATGTTTTCGATTTCGGCGACCAGCGCGCGCATTTCGTCGGCCTGACGCATCGCGTCCAACGCGCCGTCCTTGGCTTCGATCATCGCGAACAGCTCTTCGGTCTTATAGGCTTCGGCCACGACCAGATAAGCTTTGACGACATCGACGACGGGCGCGCCGCTTTCCGAACGCATCTTGCCGATGAAATTGACGCCGACGCGGTTGATCAGGTTATTGACGATCATCGTCGCGCTGATTTCGCGGTGCAGCGGATGTTTCAAAATGTAATCGCCCGCCGTTTTGCGCAACACCTGCGGGAAATACTGCGGCAACCGTTGTTCTCGGATGAACGCGTCGTCCGGCAGGTCGCTGTTCAGCACGGCGTCGTACAAAAACAGCTTGGCGTAAGCCATCAAAACGCACAATTCCGGACGGGTCAACCCCTTGCCTTGATTGAAACGGGCGTCCATTTCCGCGTCCGACGGCAGGGCTTCCAAAGCCCTGTTCAGCCGATCGTCCTTTTCCAGCGCGTGCATCAGCTTTTTGTTGCCGGGGATGCTTTTCGCGCCGCGATGCTGCATATAGGACACAATCTGCGTTTGCTGATAGTTGTCGCGCAACACCAAACCGGCAACGTCGTTTTGCATGGATTTCAGCAAATCGTTGCGCTGTTCCATCGTCATTTTGCCGTCGGCGACCATCATATTCAGCATGATTTTGATGTTGACTTCGTGGTCGGAACAATCGACGCCGCCGGAATTGTCCACGGCGTCCGTGTTCAAACGCCCGCCGTTCATGGCGTATTCGATGCGGCCTTTCTGCGTCAACCCCAGATTCGCCCCTTCGGCCACGATTTTGGCGCGGATGCGTCCGGCGTCGATGCGGCAATTCGCGTTCGCGCCGTCCTTGGCGTCCATCTGCGTTTCGGCTCCGGCCTTGACATACGTCCCGATGCCGCCGAAATACAGCAAATCGACCGGAGCGGACAAAATCGCCTTGATCAATTCATCCGGCGTCAAAACGGTCTGCGTCGTTCCCAAAACGGAACAGGCTTCTTTGGAAATCGTGACGATTTCGTCTTTGCGGCTGTAAACGCCGCCGCCGACGGACAACAGCGAACGATCGTAGTCGATCCACCCCGCTTCGACCTTAAACAAGCGTTCGCGTTCCTTGTAGGAAACGGCCGGATCTGGATCGGGGTCAATGAAAATCGACGAAGAGTTGAACGCCGCGATCAATTTCATGTGCTTGGAACACAACATGGCGTTGCCGAACACGTCGCCAGCCATACTGCCCGACCCGACGGCGGTGAAATCCTGCGTCTGGCAATCGACGCCCGCTTCACGGAAATGACGCTTGACGCTTTCCCACGACCCGCGGGCGGTGATGGCCATGCCCTTGTGGCTGAAACCGGTGGAACCGCCCGAAGCGAACGCGTCGCCCAGCCAGAACCCGTATTGCAAGGACAAAGCGTTCGCAATGTCGGAAAAATCCGCCGTTCCCTTGTCGGCCGCGACGACCAGATACGGATCGTCGCCGTCATAGCGCACAACGTCGGCCGGATGCGTGATTTTCCCCGAAACGATGTTGTCCGTCAGATCCAGCAAACCGCGGATCATGGTTTGATACGCTTTGACGGCATAGTCGCGGATCTGTTCTTTTGTGCCGTTTTCGGGCGGATGTTTGGGAAAGAATCCGCCTTTTGATCCGACGGGGACGATGACGACGTTTTTAACCTGCTGCGCTTTGACCAAACTCAGGATTTCCGTTCTGAAATCCTCTTTGCGGTTCGACCACCGGATGCCGCCGCGCGCGATTTTCCCGAACCGCAGGTGGACGGCGTCAACATCGTCGGAATAAACAAAGATTTCGGCCATGGGCTTCGGTTTGGGCAGGTGGTGGATTTCGCCCGACGCGAATTTGAACGAAACGTAATCCTTTTGACCGTGTTCCTGATAAAAATTCGTGCGCAGCATCGCCTTCAAAATCGACCAGACCGCTTTCAGCGCCGTGTTTTTGGGCATTTTGGCGTCGATTTCGTCCTGCAAAGCGACATATCCTTTTTCCGCGACCTTTTCCGGATTGAATTTCAGATCGAAATAACGCAAAAAATCTTCCGTCACTTCGGGATTTTCCTGATAAGCCTGCAAAACGGCGCGTTTCGTAGCGATCGCTGTTTGGCGGACATACGACGCCCAAGCGTTCAACAAAAAGTCTTGACGATTGAAAAGCATAGGTTTTCCCTTTATTAAAATACGAATTTTTCACAGAATATACTGGCGTTTTATAAACGACAAGCTTTTTTAAAAATTACAAAAAATCTTCCTTTTCCCGTTCAAAACGGTTAAAAATGACAGACGGGGTTTAGGGATCGCGAATGGAAAACGGACTTTTTTCAAAAACGGCGCGAACAGGCGCGCGCTTTTTAAAATATCTGCTTTACCTGTTCAATCTGGCTTTGCTGGGCGGATTGGGCGTCAAAACCGTCAACCTGTGGATCGCGCGTCCGTTCGATTTTTCCGACATGGTGGCGGCTTTTCCCGCGGAACCCGAATTCCTTGACAAAGCAAACGCGGAAAAACAGTTTTGGATAGCGGCCGGCTTTGAAACAACGGTGTTTGTCCTTGGCGGTTTTTTATGCTACGAACTGCTGATCAAACAAAAAAGCTTCCGCCGCGGATTGATCGCGCCGATGTTCGCCCTGTTTTTGTGGGCGACGGGGGAAAGCGCGTTTCTTTTCTTTCCCGCGACGGAAAAGGCGCAGGATATCAACGTCTGCCGGACAATGAACATATCGTGGGACACCAAAAACCACCGTTGCCGCCTGATGGATCTGGAATTGCGGCGTTTTGAAAAGTTAAAAGCGGCCAAGAAAAAACGCCCCGTGAAAAAGGCTTTGCCTCAAAAACCATTGGCACAGCCCGAAAAAACAACGCCGTCCGCCGCAAACGCCAAAGCAACACCGACACCGGCAACCGCCAAATCCGCACACGTCCCCGCCCCTGCGAAAACAGCCCGCAAAAAACGCGCCGCCGCGCCCCGCAAAGCCCCCGCCGCGGATCCGGCGCCGAAACCCGCGCCTAAAATCACCCCCAAACGGCAGAAAACGAATGAACCGGTTTCCGACCTATAATTCTTTTCAAGCCTCGCCCGCCGGACGCCGCGCCGCACGCCGGTTTCAAAACATTTTTGCCAAAGCTTCGCCGTTTGACGCGCCCGTTGTCCGAATCGGCCCCGTTGCCTTTTTCGACGAATCCATCCCTGACAGCGGCATTTTCCAAACCATCGAAAGCATCAATGAAAACGCCCCTCTGCCGTCGTTGGGGGACGCCTGTTCAACGGGAACGGTTTTCATCGCCGCGCTGAACGAAAACGTTTTCCACGCCCTTTCCCCGCTGGTCAAAGAATCCGCCCGCGTTTTAAAACCGGCGGGACGGTTGATCCTGATTGTCAAAAATGCGCCGTCATTGTGTCCGGCCGTCGGCGGCATCCCGTCGCCCCGTCCGTTTGCCGTCCGCCGCGAACTGGCGCGAAACGGATTGCGCCTGACGGGACGGCAAGATGTGTTGCACATCCCCTTTTACGGCAAAGCCGGCGACATCGCGGACAAAATCCTTTACACGCTGAACGTTTGGGGCGGCGGGTTCACCGTTTTCACGGCGCGCAAAGCCCCGTTCGTCCCGCAACGCGATGAAAACTACAGCTCCGCGCGCATGACCAGCGCGTCCGTTTTCACATCGCCGCGCACATAATAATTCGGGCGGCGGCCGACCTGTTTGAACCCGTGGCGTTCGTACAAAGCGATCGCGTGAGAGTTGTCAACGGCGACCTCTAAAAACAATTCCCTGATCCCCTGACCGGCTAGCGACGAAAACGCCGTGTCCATCAATTCGTCGGAAACGTGTTTCCCGCGAAAGGCAGGCAGAACGCCGAACGTCACGATATCCGCCTGTTCCGTGCTGTACGCATACACACCGATCGCCGCGGGAACGCCGTCCTGATACGCGATCAACCCCAACGCCCCCGGCAGCAACAGTGTTTGGCGCATCATGGATTCGTTCCACCCTTTGGCAAAACACGCACAATGAATGTCGGCGTACGTTTTGGCAAAGGACGCGTCGCAAACCTTCACTTCCGACACAACGTCACCTCCGCCTCGCGCAGGTAAAGCGCCTGCGGATATTCCTTTTTCGGCCGTATTCCGGCGGCGAACGCGGCGACATCCCCCGCCGTCGGCATGGAAACGGCGCAAACCGCCGCGCCGCCGTTTTCTTCGACAAACCGCGCGACGCCGTTCCCCGCCAACACATACCCGTCGGCGGCAAAGCCCTTTATTTCACCGGCCGTCATCGCCGCGGCGTCCGTTGCGGGCGCGCCGCCTTGAAAACATTGGACATAGTAATCGTCGCGCTTGGTTTCCAAAACCAGACAAAGCTTTTGAATTTCCGGATGCTCGCGCGCGGCTTTCCACGCCAGAGCATCCAAAACGGACACGCCCGTCATCGGCAATCCGGCCGCCAAAGCGATCCCGTCCGCCGCGGCCAGCCCGACGCGCACGCCCGTGAACGATCCGGGGCCCGTCGTCACGGCGACGGTTTCGACATCGGCAAAGGACGCGTCGGCTTTGGCCAAAACCTCTTGCACCATGGGAATCAACCGTTCGGCCTGACCGCGTTCCATACGTTCGACAATTTCCGAAACAACGCGCGTCCCGTCGTAAAAAGCGGCGGAACAATCCCCGTGCGCGCAATCAACCGCCAGTATTTTCATGATTTTTCCTTTTCAAATCTTCCCAAACCTTGCGTTCAAAATCGTTTTTCAACAGCTTTTGAATTTGCCTTTCCGTTTGAATTTCGACGATTTCCTGTTGCGATTTGCCTTCCATTCGCATTTGAAACGCGTCGCAGAAATCGCGCGCCGACACCGTCTGCCCAGTTTCCGATTCAAACTGTCCGGCCGCATAGGCACAGACATAGTCCAAAACCGGACGGCCGTCCGCCCGTGTTTCTTTCATAAACCTCAACGCCGCGCGTTTCCAGTCTTTTAATTCAGGATCGGCCTTAACCTCCGGCGCCATTTCGACACCGGACAGGATTTTCACCCCGCCGCGCACGGCCGGATAAAGCGTCCGCGCCGCAAAACTTTTTTCCACCGCCGCGGGATCGGCGACCGCACAGACCAGCGTCAAAACAGACGCGAAACAAACGGCACGCAACATCCCCGCCAAAACGCCGCCAATCGCGTCAATCTTCGCAAAGCGGCTTTTTTTGACCTTTTTCGCCCAATCCTGTGTGAACAAACGCAAAAAAAACCAGACGAAAAAACTGCCGGCCGACAAAGCCAACACATACTGCGCCTGCACCTTTTCAACAAAAGCGGCAACCGGCGGAACGAACAGCGGCATCAAAAAATAACCGGCGATTCCAGAAAGGACGTAAATAATGAAACGGATCGCCTCTTCGCAAAAGCCGCGCTTTCCCCCGATCCATCCGGACACGGCCGCCGCGGCGAAAACGATCGCGTCAAACCAGCCGCCCGTGATCATAGTCAATCCGCACCGGACGGGATTTCGTCAATGCTTTCCAAAAACAGCTTATCCAGCTCTTCGCGTTCCTTTTTGTCGTATCCCGCATCAACCGTACCGGATTTTTCCTCGACCCGCGGATTGTTCAACGCGTCGAACAGGTCGTCCGCCTTTTCGGGATCGACGGGCTTTTCCTCTTGAACGACGGGGGCTTTTTCCTTTTTCTTCGCGCTTTTTTTCGTTTTTTTGGCGGGCGCGTTCAGCTTTTGGATCAGCTCTTCGATTTCGTCGGGTTTTTGTTCTTTTGGTTTTTCAACGGGGTTGTCAAACAGGGATTCGGGCAAGTGTTCCTTGACGTTTTCGGTCACGCGTTCCAGATAGGGGAACAGTTGGCTTTTCTTTTGCGTCTGTTCCAAATACTTCGGTGCCAGCGTCATCATCAGGAAATAGACCAGCACCAAAATCACGACGCCGCGCACCGCGCCGAAAATGAACCCGAGGAAATGATCCAAACGGTTCAGCGCACTTTGCCGTACTTTCTTTTCGATTTTGGAACATACCAACGTCAAAACGACCAGCGTGACGATCGTGACGACGACCAGCGAAGCGATGTTGGCAAACAACGGTTTCGGCAAGTATTTCAACACGAACGGTTCCAGATACGGCATCGCATAAAACCCCGCGATCGTCGCGATGAACCACGATCCGATGCCCAGCATTTCGCTGATGAAACCGCGCGAAAACGACAAAATGGCGGAAACGATCAAAATGATCGCGATAAAAACGTCAACGCCGCAAATGTTTTCCATTACGCATCCTGTTTGTCAGACAAACCGAACATTTCCGTCAAAGTCTTCAGATGCCCGATTTCAATAAGCCTTAGCGCAGTATCCGACTCTTTTACTGATTTTTTATTAACGCGCGCGGGCGGAATCAAAGCACGGGCGAATCCCAGCTTCGCGGCCTCTTTCAACCGCAAATCGGGTTGCGGCACGGCGCGAATCTCGCCCGACAGGCCGACTTCGCCGAACACGACCGCGTCCGCAGGCACGGGAATCTGCGCAACCGACGACAGCAACGCCGCCGCCACCGCCAGATCCGCCGCGGGTTCGGTGATGCGGATGCCGCCCGCGACGTTCAGATACACGTCCTTGGCCGACATTTGGAAACCGCACCGCGCCTCCAACACCGCCAAAACCATGTTCAGCCGCGACGAATCCCACCCGACGACCGCGCGTCTGGGGTTGCCGCCGCTGGGCGCGACCAACGCCTGTATTTCGACCAGCATCGGACGCGACCCCTCGATGCCCGCGTAAACGCAGCTGCCCGTCACGTTGCCGCGCCGTTCCGCCAAAAACAAAGCCGACGGATTGGGAACTTCGCTCAACCCCCGTTCGGTCATTTCAAACACGCCGATTTCGTCGGTCGCGCCGAAACGGTTTTTCACGCCGCGCAAAATGCGGAAATGATGACCGCGGTCGCCCTCGAAATACAGCACCGTGTCAACCATATGCTCCAACACGCGCGGGCCGGCCAAAGTTCCCTCTTTGGTCACATGGCTGACCAGAAACAGGGCGAAGCCGCGCCGCTTTGCCAACCGAATCAGTTCGTTGCCGCACGCACGCACCTGTCCGACCGTTCCGGGGGCGGAATCCATCGTATCGACGAACATGGTTTGAATCGAGTCGATAACGACGACATCGGGGGATTCGCCGCAATCCAACGTCGCGATGATGTCGCGGACGTTCGTCGCGCTGGCCAGTTCGACGTTCGCTTTCGCCAATCCCAGACGGGCGGCGCGCAACCGCACCTGATCCACGGATTCTTCGCCCGAAATATAGACGCAGCGCACGGGCGCGCCTTTGACGTTGCACACGGCCGACAACGCCGCCGTCACCTGCAACAATAGCGTCGATTTGCCGATCCCCGGATCGCCGCCGATCAGCAGAACCGACCCTGCGACCAACCCGCCGCCGCACACGCGGTCCAGCTCTTTGATCCCCGATTTCAGGCGAAAGGACGTTTCCGGAACGCCGTCAAGGCTGACGAATTCGATTTTCCGGCCGCCTTTGCCGCCTGTAGCTTTCGGCGCGGACGCGGCCGCCGTTTCCTCTTCGATAATGGTGTTCCATTCGCCGCAGGCTTCGCACTTGCCCGCCCACCGCGGGAACACCGCGCCGCAGTTCTGGCATACGAAACGCGAAGTGTTCTTTGCCATCAGCCGCGCACTTCCATTTGAATGGGACCGTCGGCGCGCCCGTTGATGAACTGTTCGACGTACGGGTTGCCGGAACGGTCGATTTCATCGACGCCGCCGTACCAGATGATTTTGCCTTTATACAGCATCGCGACCTTGTCGGCGATTTTGCGCACCGAAGACATATCGTGCGTGATCGTGATGCCCGTCGCGCCCAAATCCGTGACGCACGACCGGATCAGATCGTTGATCACGTCCGACATGATCGGATCCAGCCCCGTCGTCGGTTCGTCAAAGAAAATCAATTCGGGATCGGTCGCGATCGCCCGCGCCAGCCCGACGCGTTTTTTCATGCCGCCCGACAGCTCGTCGGGGTACAGGTTCGCGACATCCGCGCTCAACCCCACCTGCGCCAGCTTTTGAATGGCGATTTCACGGGCGGGGGCGCGCTTCATCTTTTTGCCCTGAATCAGGCCGAAAGCCACGTTTTCCCAGATGTTCAAACTGTCGAACAGCGCCGCGCCCTGAAACAGCATCCCCGTTTGCGCGTTGACCTTTTCCATTTCCCGCGCGCCCAATCCGACGATTTCCCGCCCGTCGATCTGAATCGACCCCGAATCGGGCGTCAACAGCCCCTGAATACACTTGATCGTCACGGACTTTCCCGTCCCCGACCCGCCGATGATGACAAGGGATTCGCCCTTTTTGACCTCCAGCGTCACGCCGTCCAAAACGACTTTTTTACCGAAAGCCTTGTGAACATCCGTCATTTTCACTTTGATATCGCCGTTCATCGCCGCCCCCGTCATTTGGAAAAGAACAGTTCCGTCAGCATATAGTTGCTGATCAAAATCAAAATCGACGACGACACGACCGCGTTCGTTGTCGCCTTGCCGACGCCTTCCGCCCCGCCTTTGGAATAAAACCCGTTGTAGCACCCCATCAACGTGACGATGAAACCGAACACCGCCGCCTTTGTCATACCCGACGTGATGTCAACCGCCTGCATGAAATTCCATGTGTTGCGCAAATAGTTGATCGCGTTGAAATCCAGTTTATATACACAGATCAGATACCCGCCGTAAATCCCGATCACGTCGCCGATCAGCACCAAAACGGGCAGCATCAGCATTCCCGCGACGACGCGCGGCACGACCAGATATTTGAACGGATTGGTCGAAAGGGTCGTCAGCGCGTCGATCTGTTCCGTCACGCGCATCGTCCCCAATTCCGCCGCCATCGCCGCACCGACGCGCCCCGCAACCATCAACGCGGCCAGAACGGGCCCCAATTCGCGCGTCACCGTCAGTTCGACGACCGAAGCGACGACCCCCTCGGACGACAGGGTTGATAAACCGGAATAACTTTGCAAAGCGATGACCAGCCCCGAAAACATCGTCGTCAGCGCGACGACGGGCAGGGAATAAAACCCGATTTCGACCATTTGCGACAACAGCGTGCGAAAATAAAACGGCGGTCGCACGCAATAGGACAACGATTTCACCGTGAACAGCGTCAGCCGCCCGACGGAGCGCAAAAAATCCAGAAAAACCCTGCCGACAGGGGCGAATATGTTCATCGCTCAACCTTTCAGTCTGTGTAAACGCGGTAAAAACGGCCGCCGAGATTCGTCAGCAACTCATAATCTATCGTTCCCGCGATTTTTGCAATTTCTTTCAACGGGCAATGTTCGCCGTAAATTTCAGCCGTTTCCGCTTTTGCCAAAGCCGCGGCGGGAACGTCCGTCACGTCAACGGTCGTCAAATCCATGGAAATCCGCCCGACAACCGGCGCTTTACATCCGGCGATCCACACGAATCCCCTGTTTGCCAAAGCTCTGGAATAACCGTCGCCGTACCCGATCGCCAGCGTCGCGATTTTCGCGGGCTTGTCAAACGTCCGCGTCGCGCCGTATCCGACGGTTTGTCCCACCGCCGCGTCCTGAATTTGCAGGATTTTCGCGCGCAGGGAAACCGCGCCGTTATATAAATCGTGTCCCAGACGGACGACATCCTTGTAAAACCGCGGATCGGACAGGTTCGCCCCGTCCGTCGCGGACAGGCTTTGCTCGAACGGTTCGGGCAACGCCGCGCGCAACTTGGCGCACAACGCGTCAAAACGGTTCAGCTGGTCTTCGCTTTTCCGGTTTTCCGGATCGTCGGCGCAGGCCAGATGACTGATCACCAGACCGATTTTTAAATTTTCCGGCACGTTCGCGCACAACGCGTCCACGTCGCTTTCCGTCAGCCCCAAACGGGTCATCCCCGTATCGACATGAACCGCGGCGGGCAAAACGACACCCCCGCGTTTGGCGAAAGCATCCCACCGACGGATCTGATCCGGCGTGCTTAAAACGGGGATCAGGCTGTTTTCCGCGAAATCCGCCTCCGTATCCGGCAAAACGCCGTGCAAGGCGTAAATCTTCGCATCCGGCGGCAACACAGCCCGCAGCGCCGCGCCCTCGAACCCGTAGGCGGTGAAAAAGTCGCGGCATCCCGTGTCATACAGGGCTTTTGCCACCTTTTCCGCCCCCAATCCGTAGGCGTCCGTCTTCAACACCGCCGCCACGCGAGTCTGAGCACCGACGCGGGCTTGCACCGCGCGCCGGTTTTCGGCAATCCTTTTCAAATCGACGGTCAGAACGGCGCCCGCCTGTTCGGGGGTCAAGCTCATGCCCCCAGAGCCTTTTCAATGACAGCCAGCACTTCCGCGACCTTGGACGCGTCCGAACCGCCCGCCTGCGCCATGTCGGGACGGCCGCCGCCGCCTTTTCCGTCGGCCGCCGCCGCGCCCAGACGCACCAGATCGACCGCGTTGATTTTGGCGGTCAAATCGTCCGTCACGCCGACGACGATCGACACTTTGCCGTTATCCGTGCAGATCAGGGCGACAACGCCGGAACCGATCTGCTTTTTGATTTCGTCCGCCATGCCTTTCAGCTCTTTGGCGGGAATGTCGCTCAGCACGCGGCCGACAAAGGACACGCCGTTGATTTTCTTTGCGCCGTTGTCGCCGGACGTTCCGCCCGCCGCCAGCTTTTTACGCATATCGGACAGCTCGCGTTCCAACTTTTTGCGTTCGTCGATCAACGCCTGAACGCGGGCGGGAATGTCGGCGACGGACGTTTTCAGGCTTTCCGCCGTCTTCGCCAGCAAATCGTCGCGGCTTTGCGCGTACGCCAAGGCGGGCATCCCCGTCACGGCTTCGATACGGCGGACGCCGGCGGCCAAAGCGGCTTCGGACAAAATGCGGAAAGAACCAATGTCGCCCGTGCGTTTGACGTGCGTGCCGCCGCACAGTTCGACGGACACCTTGTCCGCGCCCGATCCCATGGACACGACGCGAACTTCGTCGCCGTATTTTTCGCCGAACAAAGCCATCGCACCCTCTTTCACCGCCGCGTCGGGCGTGGTGATGCGGGTCGTGACCTCAAGGTTTTTCAAAATGTTGCGGTTGACTTCGTTTTCAACGGCGCGCAGTTCGTCAAACGTGATCGGACGAGGCTGCGAAAAATCGAAACGCATACCGTCGGGACGCACCGAAGACCCCTTTTGCGTCACATGGTCGCCCAAAATCTTGCGCAAAGCCGCCTGTAGCAGGTGGGTCACGGAATGGTGACGCGCCGTCGCCGCGCGGCGTTCGGCGTCAACCGTCATTAAAACGTCCAAGCCTTTTTTCAGCTCGCCTTTTTTCAAAACGCCGAAGTGGATGAACAAATCACCGACTTTTTTCTGCGTGTCGGTCACGTCGAACAGGACGGAATCCGCGACCGCGATCGTCCCCGTGTCGCCGACCTGACCGCCGGATTCGCCGTAAAACGGCGTCTGGTTCGTAATAACGGCGGCTTTCTGCCCCTCTTTTATGGAATCGGCCTCTTTGCCGTCAACGACCAAAGCGGTGATCTGCCCTTCGGCCTGCAAGGTTTCATAGCCCAGAAATTCCGTGCCGCCGACCTTTTCTTTCGTTTCAAACCAAACGGCATCCGTCGCGGCTTCGCCCGATCCCGCCCAAGCTTTGCGCGCTTCGGCTTTCTGGCGTTCCATGGCAGCCTCAAACCCCTGCGTGTCAACGCTCATATGCTTGCCGCGCAAAACGTCCTGCGTCAGATCCAGAGGGAAACCGTAAGTGTCGTACAGCCTGAACGCGATGTCGCCCGACAAAACGCCGCCGTCCGCCAATTTTGCGGATTCCATGTCCAACAGCTTCAGCCCGCGCCCCAGCGTTTCCTTGAACCGCGTTTCCTCCAGCCGCAGGGTTTCGGTGATCAAAGCCTGCGCGCGCACCAATTCGGGGAACACGTCGCCCATCAGGCGCACCAAAGCCGGCACCAACCGCCACATCAGCGGTTCCTGACACCCCATCATGTGCGCGTGGCGCATCGCGCGGCGCATAATGCGGCGCAGAACGTATCCGCGCCCTTCGTTCGACGGCAGGACGCCGTCCGCGATCAGGAAACACGACGAACGCAAATGGTCGGCGATGATGCGCAGCGACGTTTTGAATTCGCCGTAGGGTTCGACGCCCGCCGTTCCGGCCGCCGCCAAAATCAACCCTTTCAGAATCTCGGTTTCATAGTTGTCGTTGGTGCCCAGCATGACCGCGCCCATGCGTTCCAGCCCCATGCCCGTGTCGATGCACCGGTGCGGCAGATCGATCAACCGGCCGTCTGCCAGCTGTTCGTTCTGCATGAACACCAGATTCCAGATTTCGACGAACCGGTCGCCGTCTTCGTCCGGCGATCCCGGAGGGCCGCCCTGAATGTGTTCGCCGTGATCGTAAAAGATTTCGGAACACGGTCCGCACGGCCCCGTGTCGCCCATTGACCAGAAATTGTCTTTCGTCGGGATGCGGATGATCCGTTCGTCGGGCAGCCCCGCGATTTTTTTCCACAGGTTGAACGCCTCGTCATCGGTGTGGTAAACGGTCGCCGTCAGCTTTTCCTGCGGCAATCCGAATTCCTTCGTCACCAGATTCCACGCGTAATAAATGGCCTTTTCCTTGAAATAATCGCCGAAGCTCCAGTTCCCCAGCATTTCAAAAAACGTGTGGTGGCGCACGGTGTATCCGACGTTGTCCAAATCGTTGTGCTTGCCGCCGGCGCGCACGCATTTCTGATCGGACGCGGCGCGGACGTAGGGACGTTTTTCCATGCCCGTAAAGATGTTTTTGAACTGCACCATGCCGGAATTCGTGAACATCAGCGTCGGATCGTTGTGCGGCACCAAAGAGCTGGACGGGACGATTTCGTGATCGTTTTTGCGGAAATAATCCAGAAAAGTGCGGCGGATTTCACCGGTTGTCATCATTGTCGTTGTATCCTGTGTTAAAAATTAAATCCTTTGAGGGTGAGTTATAACGCAAATTCGCCGAAGAAACATCTTTTTTTACACACTAATGTAAAATATTTAAGGCGGGTGTTGACCTGACGCGCCAAAACCCGTATTTAAAAGGAAAACCGTAAAGGAAAACGCCATGGCTTTGCTGAAAATTGTGGAAGTCCCCGACCCGCTGTTGAAAAAGAAAAGCGCGAAAGTCGAAAACATTGACGACGCCCTGCGCAAAACGCTGGACGATATGCTGGAAACCATGTACGACGCGCCCGGCGTCGGGCTGGCCGCGCCGCAGGTGGGGATTTTGAAACGCATGGTCGTCATCGACGTGTCGCGCGAAGACGAACCGAAACGCCCCTACAAAATGATCAACCCCGTCATCACCGCGCACAGCGACGAAACCGTCGTCCATGACGAAGGGTGCCTGTCCGTCCCCGAACAGTACGCGCCGGTCGAACGCTATGAAACCGTGACCGCCGAATACACGGATGAAAACGGCAAACGCCAAACCGTGCGCGCCGACGGATTGCTGGCGATCTGCATCCAACACGAATTGGAACATTTGGACGGCAAACTATTCATCGATCATTTGTCCAAAGTCAAACGCGACATGATCGTGCGCCGCGTAGAAAAGGAACGCCGTTGGAAACAGGACAGCGAATAAGCCGCGTTTCGCGTCTGTCGGCGCTTTACCTGACGCCGGTTCTGATCGTCGCCGGATTAAAAATGAAAACCGACGCGCTGAACGACGGCACGCTGTCCGACGGATTCATCTGGCGTTATTACGCGACGGCCGTTGTCGCCTGCGCGGGGTTCGGTTATTACTTCGCGCGCCTGTTTTCACGCTTTTTCAAACCCGCCGTCTTCATCAGCGCGTTCGTTTTTTGGGCAATGGCGTTTTGCTATTGGATTTCATTCGCTTTGACAAAGAATCTGCCGAACGAAAGTATTTTCGTCACGGTTTTCGACACGACCGCCCTGCACACCCGCGATTTTTTAAAAATCGTCCCCGTATGGGTTTGGGCGGCGTCAGCGCTTTACTGGACGGCGTTCGCTTTATGCGTCAAATCCGTCAAACCGTTCAACCGTCAAAAGGGCGACGGCCTCTTTTACGGCGCGTTATGCGCTTTCTTCGCGCTTTTGTGCGTTTTCACACAATGGCCGGACAGCCTGTTTGCCCGCGCGGTCAAATCCTACCGCCTGTACGCGGGGCTGAAAGAACAAATCGCCGACACGATGAAAAACGGCCGGACGGGCACCGTTGACGTTTTTTCCCCCGAAACAAAGCGGACGATCGTCGTCGCCGTCGGGGAATCCGCCAACCGCCGCGTGTTCAACGAAAACATCGCCGATTTTGAACAAAAGACCGCGTTTTTGAAAAACAAGCCCGTTTTCATTCCCGACGCGACGGCGAAACACGTCGCGACCGCCTATGTCGTCAAAGATATGCTGATGCCGGAAAACGTCAATCTGGCCGCCGCCTATAAACGCGCGGGGTTCAAAACGTTCTGGCTGTCCAACCATTTTAAAAGCGGCAAACACGACAACCTGATCTACGCTCTGACGCGCAATTTCGACGTGCTGCGGTATTTCAACTTTACGCAAACGAACCAATCGTTTGAATGGACAAGCTCGCACCATGACGACGTTTTGATCGCGCCGTTCGCCGCCGCGCTGAACGACCCCGCGGAAAAAAAGCTGATCTTCGTCCACCTGTTCGGGTCGCATTTCCCCTACACCAGCCGGTATCCGGACGCGACGGAAACGTTCATCCTCGACCAATACGCGGCGTCCGTCCGCTATACGAACACGGTGCTGGCGGAAATTCTGAAACTGGCCGAATCGTCAAACCAAAACGCGGCGCTGCTGTACTTTTCCGATCACGGAACGATTCCGGAAAACCCGTTCGAGCGTTTTTCGACCGTCCCCGACATGATCGAAGTCCCGATGTTCTACTGGCTGTCCGAACCGTATTTGAAAACGCCGCTGGCGAAATCCGCGCGAACGCTTGCGGCGGTGAAAAAAACGACAACGTCGGAAACGTCCTTTATCATCAACGCGTTGTCGGGTATAACCGTTGACACCCGCACTTTAGACAAGGAGCCGCAATGAAAGCCGTTTTTATGGGAACCCCCGATTTCGCGCTGGCCGCGCTGAAAGCTTTGCATTCAAAACACGATGTCGTCTGCGTTTACACCCAGCCGCCGCGTCCCAGCGGCCGCGGACACAAGCTGACGCCCTCGCCCGTTCAGCAATACGCCGAAGAACACGGCATTCCCGTGCGCTGTCCGCCGACATTCAAACCGCAAGAGGAAAAGGACGCATTCGCCGCGCTGGACGCCGACATCGCGGTCGTGGCCGCCTACGGGCTGTTGCTGCCCAAAGCGTGTTTGAACGCGTTTAAATACGGGTGCGTGAACATTCACGGATCGCTGTTGCCGCGTTGGCGCGGCGCGGCGCCGATTCAGCGCGCGATCATGGCCGGCGACGCCGAAACGGGCGTGACACTGATGCAAATGGACGCCGGCATGGACACGGGCGACATGCTGCTGGTCAAAAAACTGCCGATCGGGGCGAAAGACACGGCGGGAACAGTCTTTGACAAAATGGCAGTTCTGGGCGGCGAAACATTGCTGGAGGGGCTGAAACTGCTGGAACAAGGCAAACTGCCGCCCGTCAAACAACCCGCGGACGGCGTCACCCACGCCGCCAAAGTCGCGAAAGAGGAAGGCTTGATCTCCTTTGACGTTCCCGCCCGCGAACTGGATTGCAAGATCCGCGGATTGCTGCCGTGGCCGGGGGCGTGGTTCTTTTACAACGGCGAACGGATTTCCGTTTTGGACGCCGATCCCGTCGAACTGGACGATTCAATCCCCGCCGGAACGGTGTGCGCGAACCTGACCGTCGCCTGCGAAACGGGCGGGCTGAAACTGAACGTCCTGCGCCGCGACGGCAAAAAAGCTTTGCCCGCCGCCGATTTCCTGCGCGGCTTCGATTTGCCCGAGGGGGCTGTCCTGAATGCCCAGATATAAAATCACCGTCGAATACGACGGCACGGACTACGCGGGCTGGCAACAGCAAAAGGACGCCCCGTCGATTCAGGAAGAACTGCAAAAAGCCGCTTTCGCCTTTCTGAACGAAAACGTCGTCGTCACGGGCGCGGGACGCACGGACGCGGGCGTTCACGCGACGGGACAGGTCGCGCATTTCGACACGGAAAAGAACGTCGATCCGTTCCGCGTGAGCCAAGCGTTCAACGCCCACCTGCGCCCGCAACCCGTTTCCGTTTTGGACGCCGAAATCGTCCCCGACGACTTTCACGCCCGTTTCAGCGCGCAAAAACGGCACTACGTCTATAAAATCCTGAACCGGCGTTCCCGCCCCGCCCTGTACGAAAACCGCGTGTGGTGGGTTCAGCGCCCGCTGGACGAATCGAAAATGGCCGACGCGGCGCAAGCGTTGATCGGCAAACACGATTTCACGACGTTCCGCGCCGCCGCGTGCCAAGCGAAATCGCCGGTGAAAACGCTGGACGAAATCAGGATCGAACGGTACGGCGACTTTGTGTTCTGTTATTTTTCGGCGCGCTCTTTCCTGCATCATCAGGTTCGCAACATCGTCGGCACGCTGAAATTGGTCGGCGAGGGATTGTGGACAAAACAGGATGTCGTCAACGCCTTGAACGCCAAAGACAGAAAAGCGGGCGGCCCCACCGCCGACGCTGCCGGATTGTATTTCGATCGCGTGGATTATTGACGGGAAGTTTTTGACAAATCGACAAAATTGCGGTAAATTTGATTCGATTAGCGAATCAACCGGACACAGCCCAATGGCCAACCTGACATTGAAACGATCGTCGCTGGAAAATTTCATCGCCGCCGCCACGCGAAAAGCGACCGCGGCGCAATATCGTTTGGCGCAAAAAAGCGACCGGCTCGTCAACGCCGTCCCCCTGTTGAAAAAAACGAAAGCGAAGATCGCCGCCTTTGACAAACGGATGACGGCGCGGTTCGGCAAAAACTACACGAAAACGCGCAACATCGCGATCGGCGTCGGCAAATTTTTCGTCGCGGGGCAATTCGGCGGCGCGGGCATGGTCGCCCTGCTGGCGTACAACGCGGCCGCGGCCGTCGATCCGATGATGAAAATCGCGGAACAACAGCGGCAGGCAGGAAAAGTCACCGGATTTTTCGATTTTGTGAAAAAACACCCCGTCCAAAGCACGGCCACGTTTCTGGCGGCATCGCTGGGCGCATCCGCAATCGCCTGCGGTCTAGCGGGGGCGTCGGGCGCGAAACTGGCGTCGCGCGCGGGGGCGGCCGCTTTGATCACTTTGCCGGAAATGCGCTCTTTGGCCGCAACGGCCAAAAACTGGGCGGCGGGAAAGGCGTCGTTCAAGGACATCGCCCGCGACGCGGCGACCGTCTGCCTCAGCGTCGGGGCGTTCGTTTCCGGTTCGGCGTGGCAGCAGGAATCCGCCGCCGCCCCAGATTTCCCCGTTGACAAGGCAGATAAAACGAAAAAGCCGGAAACCAGCGACGCCCGCCGCATTTTGGCGATGAAAAAACGGCTGGACGGCCGGACTTAATCTTACAATCCGATCGACCGCAAATATTCGGACGGACGGGCGCACCCCGCCGCCGACTTGTCCGTCCGGCGGGGGAATGCGCTTTTACGCTTTTTTGTTTTCCTCGTCCTCGACCAGACGTTCGGACAGGGACAAAGCCTGCCGGAACCGCGCCGCCCAAGCGACCGTCGTGTTCAGCCGCCGTTTGATGATTTCCATTTTCAGGACTTTGCGCGGCTGGTCTTTGGCGTTGCTGACAATGATTTTCGTTTTGCGTTCGCGGCATTGCTTGATGAAATCGACCAGAATGTTGACCGCGGTCGCGTCCATCATCGGCACGGAACCCATACGCAAAATGATGATCTTCGGCGGATTGGGCAGTGTGTCGAAAAACTCCGTCAGCCGCGACGCCGCGCCGAAAAACAACGGGCCGCTGATGCGGAAAGCGACGACTCCGTCGGGCAGGTTGCCGACGAAATCGGTCGAAGACAGCATTTCGTGCTTGTGTTCGTCAGTCAGCTGCAAATCGCTTTCGACCGCGAAATTGACGGACATCCGGTGCATAAAAATCAGGCTGGCCATCACGACGCCGACTTCGATCGCGGTGTTCAAATCGACGAACACGGTCAGCAAAAACGTCACGATCATCGTCAGCCGGTCGCCCATTTGCGCCGACATCAGCAGGCGGATCTTGTCAAAACCGCTCATGTTCCACGCGACGATCACCAAAACCGCCGCCAATCCGGCCAGCGGCACGAACGACGCCAGCGGAGCGAGAAATACCATGAACAACAGCAGGGCGACGGCGTGGATCATGCCGGAAACGGGAGAATACGCCCCCGCGCGAATGTTCGTCGCCGTTCGGGCGATCGCGCCCGTCGCGGGAATGCCGCCGAACAGAACCGACGCGACGTTCGCCGTTCCTTCGGCGACCAGTTCGCAGTTCGACAAATGGCGGTCGCCCGTCATACCGTCGGCGACGACGGCGGACAACAACGATTCAATGCCGGCCAGAAAAGCGATCGTGAACGCGCTGGGGAACAGCAAAGCCAGCTCTTCCCACGAAAACGTCGGGAACGACGGCGTGGGCAGGCTGTCGGGAATTCCGCCGAATTTCGACCCGATCGTATCCACCGGCAGGTGCAAAGCATAGACGGCGACCGCGCCGACAACGACGCCGATCAGAAAATTCGGCAGCCGCGGGGCGAATTTGCGCAACAACAGCATCACCGCCAAAGTAGATAGCGCGATAGCGGTCGAAGCGGGATCGAACGTGTGCTTATAGGTGAAAAACGCCTGCCACTTTTCGATGATTTCGGCGGGGACGTTGTCAATTTGCAACCCGAACAAGTCTTTGATCTGGCTGGAAAAGATGATGACGGCGATGCCCGCGGTGAACCCCGTCACGACGGGATAGGGAATGTATTTGATCAACGCGCCCAAACGGAAAAATCCCGCCAGTATCAGCATCAGCCCCGCCATGATCGTCGCCAACGCCAACCCGTTGTAGCCGTAGGTCGCGATGATGTTGTAAATCACAACGACGAACGCGCCCGTCGGGCCGCCGATCTGGAAACGGCTGCCGCCCAGCAGGGAAATCAGGAACCCCGCGACGATCGCGGTGAACAGCCCGCGATCCGGCGTCGTCCCCGACGCGATCGCCAACGCCATGGACAGCGGCAAAGCGACGATCGCGACCGTCACCCCCGCGGTAATGTCGCGGCGCAATTCGGAAAACGTGTAGTTTTCCTTGAACACGCGGAAGAATTTGGGCACGAAGCCCTGAAAATAAAGCGGCAGGTTCCGGCTGAACCGGTACCATTTTTCGCGGGAAATGAACTGCATGGCGTTTCGTCCGAAGTAATGATGGTTTTTCGGGCGAAAAAGTATGCCTTTTTCCCTTTGGTTTCAAGGAAAAATCCGGTTTTCGCCGATTTTTTCAAACATTGAACTGGCTGTTATACAGATTCGCGTAGAATCCGCCCTTTTCCAGCAATTCCGCGTGCGTTCCGCGTTCGACGACACGCCCCGAATCCATGACCAGAATCAAATCGGCGCGGCGAATCGTCGAAAGCCTGTGCGCGACGACAAAGCTTGTGCGCCCTTTCATCATTTCGTCAAAGGCTTTCTGAACGTAAATTTCCGTGCGTGTGTCGATCGAGCTGGTCGCTTCGTCCAAAATCAGCATCGAGGGCAGGGACAGCATAGCGCGCGCGATGCACAGCAGCTGTTTCTGGCCTTGCGACAAACTGCCGCCGTCTTCGCCGATCACGGTGTCGTACCCGTCGGGCAGGCGTTTGATAAACCCGTCGGCGTGCGCGGCGACCGCGGCGGAAACGATTTCGTAATCGGACGCCGACGGTTTGCCGTAAGCGATGTTTTCCCGCACCGTCCCCGATTTCAGCCACGTTTCCTGCAGCACCATGCCGAATTGGGCGCGCAGGCTGTCGCGCGTCATTTCCTCAACGTTGGTTTTGGAAACGGAAATGCCGCCCGAATTGACATCGTAAAACCGCATCAACAGGTTGATCAGCGTCGTTTTGCCGCATCCCGTCTTGCCGACAATGGCGATTTTCTGCCCCGCCTTGACGTTCAGGGACAAATCCTCGATCAGCCTGATTTCCGGAACGTAAGAGAAATAAACCCGATCCAGATCGACCGTCCCGTCCGCGCGACCCAAAATTTTCGCGTCGGGGGCGTCCGGCGTTTCCGGCGTCGCGTCGATGATCTCGAACAACCTCTTCGCGGACGCCAGCGCGCTTTGCAATTCGGCGATCACGCCCGAAATTTCGTTGAACGGCTTGGTGTATTGGTTCGCGTAGCTTAAAAAACACGACAGCTGCCCGACGGTCAGCACACCGGCGACCACGCTTAACGCCCCGACAATGCCGACCAGCGTGTAAACAACGCCGTTGACAAACCGCGTACACGGATTGGTGATCGAGGAAAAGAACAACGCCTTGCCCCCGCAATCTTGCAATCGGGCGTTGATTTCCTCGAATTTTTCGCGCGAACGGGATTCATAGCCGAACGCTTTGACCAATTTCAAATTACCCACCGTTTCGTTGATCAGCGCGGTCATTTCGCCGCGCGTTTCCGATTGCACCTTGAAAAATTTGAACGTGCGCTTGGCGATGAAATTCGCGACGAACAGCGACAGCGGCGTGACGAACACGACCAGCAACGTAATTTTAACGTTGATGACCGCCATGAACCCGATCGTGCCGAAAATCGTGACAACGCCCGTGAACAGCTGCGTAAATCCCATCAACAGCCCGTCCGCGACCTGCTCCGCATCCACCGCCACGCGGCTAAGGATGTCGCCGTGCGGCATCGTGTCGATAAAGCGCAAGGGAACTTTTTGCAGCCGGTCGAACGCCTTGACGCGGATGTCTCGCACGGTCAGATAGGTGATTTTGTTCGTGCAAAGCCCCATCAGCCATTGCGACACGGCGGCGACCGCGACAACGGCCGCCAGCGTTTCCAAAACGGCTTTCAACGCCTGAAAATCGACCGCGCCCTTGCCTGCGACCAAATCGACCGCGCGCCCCGTCAGCACGGGAGCGTACAGCGTCATCGACACGCTGACGACCGCGAAAAACAACGCCAAAGCCAGATAGGACAGGTACGGGCGCGTAAAGGACAGCAGCCGTTTCAACAAACTTTCCTGCATCACGCGGCCTCCTCTTTTTCCATTTGCGACAGGCAGATTTCACGGTAAACGGGACAGTTTTCAAACAAATCGTCGTGCGTTCCGATCCCGACCACCTTTCCGTCGTCCAGAACGACGATGAAATCCGCGCCGCGCACCGTCGAAATGCGTTGAGACACAAGGAACACCGTCGCCCCTTTGATGTCGTTCTTAATCGCTTTGCGCAGCTTCGCGTCGGTCGCAAAGTCCAAAGCCGACGCGCTGTCGTCCAAAATCAAAATGTCGGGCGATCCGACCAAAGCCCGCGCGATCGTCAAACGCTGCCGCTGCCCGCCCGACAGGTTGCGCCCGCCCTGCGCGATCACGGTGTCCAGCTTTTCGGGCTTGGTTGAAACGAATTCCTCGCCCTGCGCGATTTTCAACGCCCGCCAAATCTCCGCGTCCGTCGCGTCCTCTTTCGCCCAGCGCATATTGTCGCGGATCGTGCCTTTGAACAACACGGCCTTTTGCGGCACGACGCCGATTTTGCGGCGCAAACCGGCGAAAGGATAATCCCGAACGTCAACGCCGTCGATCAGCACCCGCCCCTTTGTCGCGTCGTAAAAACGGGACAGCAGGTTGATCAGGGTCGTCTTGCCCGACCCCGTACCGCCGATGACGCCGACCGTCGCCCCCGCCGGAACCGCGAAGTCGATGCCGGACAAGGATTCCGCCTCGGCGTTTTTATAGGCGAACGACACGTTTTCAAACCGCACGCGCGGCGCGCCGGCCAACGGTTCCGCCGTTTTGCCGTTTTCCGCTACCGTCGGAAAAATCGCGAACACGTCGTTGATGCGCGCGGCGGACGCGGACGCTTTGGTGAACACGACGATTAAATTCGCCAAAGCAACCAGCGCCAGCAGAATTTGCGACATATAATTAACCAAAGCGATCACCTCGCCCTGCGTCAAATCGCCCGCGTTGACTTGAAAACCGCCGCCCCACACAATCGCAATGACCGCCAGATTGACGACAACATACGTTGCGGGATTCAACAACGCCGCCGTTTTCCCCGCCGCGACCTGTTCGTCCATCAGCGAACCGCACGTTTTTTCAAACGCCGCGTGTTCCTCGCGCTGTTTGGAAAAGGCGCGGATCACGCGGACGCCCGTCAAATTTTCGCGCACCAGCAGGGACACCTTGTCCATCAACGCCTGAATCCGTTTGTAATACGGCAGACATTTCGCCATCACGAACCAGATGACCGCACCGATAAGCGGCGTTGCAATCAGAAAAATCATCGCCAGCTTCACATCGACAAAGAACGCCATGACAATCGCGCCGACGACAATGAACGGCGAACGCAAAAACAGCCGCAAGCCCAGATTGACGCCCGACTGCGCTTGATTGATGTCGCCCGTCAGCCGCGTAATCAACGACGGCGTGCCGATTTCGTCCAATTCGGCATAGGACAGATCGCCGACATGGCGGAACAGCGCGCTGCGCAGCACCGTGCCGAACCCCATGGACGCTTTGGCGGCGAAATACTGCGCGGTCAGGGAACACGCCAGCCCCAACAGTCCCAACGCCACCATCACGCCGCCCATTTTGTAAATATAGGCGGTGTCGCCGTTTTTAATGCCGATGTCGATAATCCCCGCCATAACCAGCGGGACGAACAGCTCGAAACACGCCTCCAAAAACTTGAACAGGGGGCCTGTGACGCATTCTTTTTTGTAATCCGTTAAAAATCGGGCGAGTTTGAACATAACGAAACCTCGGCGTTAAGGGAATTTCATCAATCCCTACACGCCCAAAACGGGAAAAACAAGGAAAAACTATCTGCCGCGGCGGGCGGACAGAACGGTTTGCGCGACGGCGGATCGGGCGACGGACGCCTGCTTTCCGGCGCGGGCACGGGTCTGTCCGACCGTCATTTTCAAAACCTGTCCCAGCTCGTCCGGATCTTTGACCGCGATCGTCGGAAAACATTTGTCCGATTTATCCGTGACGCGGTTTTTCTCGCCGTTCATCACATGGACGACAAAGACGCGATCGGCCGCGCCTTTGGATTCAAAATAGTCGCGCACGGCTTCGACCATGTCGCGGTCGGTGCCGTTTTTCGCCAGACTGTCGCCCAACACCAAAACGGGGCCGCCCTTTTCAAACGCTCGCTCCAGAAATCCGGATTGCTCCACCCCGTTGCGCTTGCTCTGGTTTCTGGAACGGATTTCCATTGACCCCGTCGGTTCGACCGTGTAAAACAGCGCGCCGTTCGGGTTTTCGGGCGCGTTTTCGTTTTTCGACCCGTCGGGATTGCGGCCGTCCATCACCTGTTTCATGCGCGCATCGACAAAATCGAACATCTCTTTGCCTTTGTCGGGCGATTCTTTGATAAACTCCGCCAGATTCAGATAGCTCAGATGCTTTTTGTATTCGGCGAGGATTTTTCCGCGCGACTCCGGCCAACGCTTGAAGATTTCCTGTTTCAACGCCAAAACGCTTTCCCCGACGTAACGCTCGAATTTCTGTTCTTTCAGCGCGTCTTCGGGCGTCGCGGCGCGGCGCAAAACCCGCGTTCGCCCGTTTTCGACGACCAAACGCCCGTGTCCGGCGACGACATCGGCGTTTTCAAATTCCTTCACGCCGCCCAGCAAATCGTGGAAAGCCCCGTCCGGCACTTTTTCCCCCGTCACGTCGTTGACGCGCGCGTCCGCCCAATGCCGCCCCGTCACGATGAAACACGCCCCGCCCGTTTCGGGCAAAGCCGTCAGCGCGCGGCGGATGTCGGGCTGCATATAGCATCCGTCCTTGCCGGTTTCCGCCTTGTTTTCCGCCGCGTAATCCGCGTTTTTTTCAACGCACGAAGTCATGTCCAGATCCGTAAAGACGGTGACGGGCGTTTCCCCCGCCTGTTTCAGCAAACGGGACAAATTCCGGCGCGAAGAGGCATCCATAATTCTGATCCTTTTATTGTTTTTCAAAGGATACCACACATCCCCGCCGGCTGTTAAATTTTTTTTAAGCCCGCCGAGTCAGACTCGACCCGAAAGAAACGGAGTCGGATATGGCGCAGGAAAAACGCACCGTCGCGGCGGCTTTGAAATTTGATCCGGAAACGGGGGAAACGCCCGCGGTCGTCGCCGGCGGGTACGGACACGTCGCCGAACGGATTTTAGATCTGGCGTTCGCCGCGGGGGTCAAAGTCCGTCGGGACGCCGATCTGGCGGAAATTCTGGCGGCCGTCGATCTGGACGCGGAAATCCCGCCCGAAGCGTTCGCCGCCGTCGCCGAAATTCTTTCCTATATTTACGAATTGAACGCTTCCGCCGAAGCAAAGGGGCAGACAGAATGACATCGACATCCGACATTCAATCCGAAATGGAAAAGGCGTCCGCCCTGTTGACGGCGGCGACCGATTTGATGAACGCCGGCCGGCTGGTGGATATCGCGTCGCTGAAAAACATGGTCGATTCGATCTGCCAATCCGTCAAATCGGCCGGATACGCGCCGTGTGCCCCGTTGAAACCGCTGATGATCCGGCTGAACGAACAAATGGATTCGTTCCGCCGCGCGATGGACGACCGGTACGGCGCCCTGACCCGAATTTGAAAGAAAAACCATGGAACACGAACCCTCTTTTCTGTTGGCGCTTTCAGGGCTGATCTTTGTCGTCGGCATCATTTTCCTGCTGTCGTACCTGTTCAAACGGTTCGGCGGCGGTTTGATCGCCGGCCTGCCCGCCATGAAAAAATCCGGCGCGGTCGAATTGCTGGAAATCAAACCCGTCGATCCGAAAAACAGGCTGGTTTTGGCGCGGTGCAAAGGCAGGGAATACCTCTTGCTGACGGGGGAAACGAACACGGTGGTTGATTCTTTTACCGCAAACGGGGATAATGACGGCCGGAATTTCGGGGACGAATTGATTGATGCTTAGGAAAATCGCGATCGCTTTAACGGTTTTGTGCCTGACGGCTTTGCCCGCCGTCGCGCAAAGCGTCAACATTGATCTGGGCGACACGGGCGGGTCTTCGACCGCCAGAATCGTCCAGCTGGTTTTGCTGCTGACGGTGCTGTCCGTCGCCCCCAGCATTTTGATCATGGTCACGTCGTTCACGCGCATCGCCGTCGTCCTGTCGATCACGCGGCAGGCGCTAGGAACCTCGCAAACCCCGTCCAACATGGTGCTGGTCGCTTTGGCGCTGTTTATGACGGGGTTCATCATGACCCCGACGTTTGAAAAGGCGTGGGACAACGGCATCCACCCGCTGATCGAAGAACGGATCGAAACGAAAACCGCCGTCGAACGCACCGTCGCCCCGTTCAAGGAATTCATGCTGAAAAACGTCCGCGAAAAAGATTTGCAACTGTTTATGGACTTTTCCAAAACGCCGAAAGTCGAAAAACCCGAAGACACGCCGCTGACATCGCTGGTGCCGGCGTTTATGATCAGCGAACTGCGCCGCGCTTTTGAAATCGGGTTCCTGATTTTCGTGCCGTTTCTGATCATCGACATGGTGGTGGCGTCCGTACTGATGAGCATGGGCATGATGATGCTGCCGCCGTCCATGCTGTCCATGCCGTTCAAACTGATTTTCTTCGTCGTCGTTGACGGGTGGTATATGCTGGTCGGCAGTCTGGTTAAAAGCTTCGCGACATGAGATGAATAAAATAAAGCTTGCCAGACATTGGGTTTCGGGATAAACAATAAAGCGTGTGGTCCCGTAGCTCAGCCGGATAGAGCAACAGCCTTCTAAGCTGTGGGTCCCGCGTTCGAATCGCGGCGGGATCACCAAAATAAAAACCCTCGATTTATTCGGGGGTTTTGTTTTGCGTGACAACCGTCGGTGAAAAGAACGCGGACACCGTCATCGGCACAATATTGGCCAAGCCACTCTCCTTTCTATCCACGTTTGCATCCCCCCAAAAAATGACGGTTACATCCCTGCGTAGAATGTGAATTTAGAACTTTTATAAACGCAAGCGACCTGATT
>ERZ808246.504-NODE-504-length-32356-cov-7.614718_pt1 | contig 32356 bp, 27 predicted proteins | sample MGYA00521083_ERZ808246 | MGnify/ENA primary metagenome ERZ808246 (study PRJEB31516, sample SAMN03275577) | gut metagenome | biome: mammalia-associated habitat; material: feces | host: Papio cynocephalus | place: Kenya | collected 2012-07-07 ...
CCTTCTTCGCCTTGATGGTAATCGGAACGCCGTGCTCGTCCGAGCCGCAGATGAAAAGCACATCCTGTCCCCTGAGCCTCTGATACCTGACATATATGTCGGCTGGCACATAGACTCCGGCGAGATGGCCGATATGAACGGGACCGTTCGCGTAAGGAAGCGCGCAAGTCACCAACTGTCTCCTGTAATCCTTGTTTTCCATATTTCCGTATTTCTATATTTTCAAAACGCTCCTCATATCAGAGGGCACAATTTATTATATATCAACAAAATATCCCTATTTCCGAAACTCCGATGCGAGCGACGACTTCATCCTGTTGAGTTCCGTTATCTTCCGCATAAGTTCCTCCATTCTTCCGGTGTCCTGCGTCGACAGGAGTTCCTTCTGAAGCGACTTGAGGTCAAGCTCCACATTGAGCAGCTGAAGCTTAATCAGCGACTTCGGGACGTATGTCACGAGAACGGTCTCCGCCGAAGTCAGCGAATTTTCGAAATTCTTGACCGTAAGGTTGTACTTGTCCACGAGAAGGTCACGGGTGACGGCACTGATTTCCGGCTCCGCGCTGTCCCGCAGACGGGCGAGAATCTGATTCTGCTGAAGCCCCTCGTCATAGAATTTCGTGTACCGGCCCAATATTCCGGCATACATAGAGTTATGGAACTTCATTCCATTGTCGTCCAGAGTGTTGAGAATAAAGTCCGCCACTGTCGGCGTCTCCTCGGTCCAGAATGGCGAATCTCGGTCGAACTTCAGTTCATTGTCCCCATATTCCAAAAGAAAACTGAGAATCTCACGCTCACCGGATGCTGTAAATGGCTCTTCCTCACGAAGTTTCACATTCTTAGCCACTTCCGGGAACTGTTCGCTGGCCGAAAGTTCGACTTCCGCGTCAGAAAGGGCGACGTCATGGCTCTCCGATGTGGAATCCCCGTTGTGAGAAGCGCCCGGCGCCGCCTCGCGCTCCCGCTGCTTTTTCTCGGCAAGAAGCATGGCGTCCCGTGACTGCCGTACCCTGTCGTAAAGCATGCTCTCATCCATTCCGAACTTCGCGGAACAGGTCTGGACGTACATGGCACGCACAATCTGGTCAGGAATCAGCGCAATAGTGTCCGCGACCTCATTTACAAGCGCGGCTCTTTTCAGTGGGTCACTTCCGGCCTCACCCAGAAGCATATCCGTCATAAACCCGATGAAGTCCTGTTCATGTGAGGCTATGTAGTCCTGCACCTCGGCGAGGGTGTGTGTGCATGCGAACGAGTCCGGATCCTCACCGTCGGGAAGCAGCACCACACGAACATTAAGACCTCCCCGGAGCACCAGACCGATTCCGCGCAGAGCCGCATGGATTCCGGCGCTGTCGCCGTCATACATCACTGTCACGTCATCCGCGAACCTCTTTATCAGTTCGACCTGCCCCGTGGTGAGCGAAGTTCCACTCGATGCCACAACATTCAGTATACCAAGCTGATGCATTGACAGCACGTCAAGATACCCCTCGACAAGGATGCACTTGCGCTGCCGCGAAATCTCGTTCTTCGCGAAATAAATCCCATAGAGGGACTTGTTCTTGACATATATTTCCGTCTCCGGTGAATTGACATATTTCGCGACGCTCTTGTCCGTCTTGAGCGTACGTCCTCCGAAGGCGATGACCTGCCCGGTCACCGAATGAATCGGGAACATCACCCTATCGTAGAAACGATCTACCAAAGAACCGTCGTCACGGCGTATGCTGAGCCCCGTCTCGACAAGGTAGTCCTCCTTATATCCGGCATCACGGGCGGCGCGGCTCAGTTCGTCACGCGACTGCGGCGCCCACCCGAGCCCGTATTTCTCAATCGTAGAATCGTCGAGCTTGCGTTTGCAGTGGAAATACTGATAGGCAATCGCCTGTCCCATAGGAGTGTGCAGCGATTTTTGGAAGAACTCCGAGGCGAACTTGGAGACGATGTAGAGACTGTCCTTATGCTGCTTGCGTGCAAGGTCCTCGGCCGTCTCCTCCTTTTCCACGACCTCGATGTGATATTTCTGAGCAAGGTAGCGGATGGCCTCCGGGAAGGTCATGCTCTCGTGCTCCATCACGAAATCCACGGCAGACCCGGCCTTTCCGCAGCCGAAGCACTTGTAGATGCCCTTGGAAGGGGACACCGAGAACGACGGTGTCTTCTCGTTATGGAACGGGCAGCAGGCTATCCAATTCGCTCCACGACGCTTCAGATCGACGAAGTCGCCGATCACATCCACAATCTGGGCCGCATCCAGGACCCTCTCCACCGTATCGCGAGGTATCATTCTACGCTGCTTACCTATGGAACGCCAATGCCGGAATCCTACTTGTTGCCCTTATCCGCCTCATCAACGGTCTTCACCTCGGCATCCTGTTCCTCGGTTTTCGTGTCCGAGGCGAACTTCTTCTGAATGCGGTAGACCTTTATTGAAGAGAAGAGTTCAGAAAGCCCGGAGACGATCAGAGCCACGCCGACAATGACTGCCACGGTGCTGGTGAAAAGCTGCGAGGCGAACATGAGTATGCCTCCGAGAATGGCCTCCACAACAGGAAGGATAAAGAACCAGAACCCGAAACGTGACGCCCTCTCGGCGCTGATTAGCGCTATGATCTGATAAACGCCGGAGACTAAAAGCAACAATCCGATGAGTTTCACAGCGATGTTTGCGATGAACCCGGCGAAAATGAACACGAGCACAGCCACGACAATCTCGATTATCGAGTTCGACAGCCATAGCGAGAATGACTTGTCACCCTTGTGCGTAAAAGCGTATGCCAACATTCCGCAGCCGTACACGCCGAGCACAATGGCGAATATTTTCACAAGAAGCGGGAGAACGTCGCCCGGATAGGCCACTGCAAGAATTCCAAGTCCAAGGGAGGCGGCCGCTCTCAGAATGCCGCTCCATGGTGTCTTATAACCGAATGTTATCATGTCTTATAATTTCTTAAGTAAACAAACTATTTTAATCCTACAACTATTTTAGTAATCGTTAAAAAATAACTTGAACAATTTGTATATCTTTATGGTCTATATCCCTTTTCTCATCAGTCGTGTACGTCCAGTACACTCCTTCTTCCAAAAGAAATCTATCCTCATAAATCTGATACAAATTTAGTTCAATTTATTTTTTAACGCTTACTTAAGTCTGCAAAATTAGTTATTAAAGGAAGAAGAAAAAATAAACCGCCTCAGATTTGTTTTATTATTTTCGAGTATAGATTCTTCAGTTCGCGACCTCGCAGAGGAACTTAAGCCGCACGAGACGAATCTCGTTCACCTCGTAGTCCGAACCGAGCTCCGACACCGCATCCTCCACCGAATCAGACCCGGCCTCGTCGCGAAAATATTCATAAATCTCGTCAACCACATAATCGTCTATGTTCTGCTCAATGTAGTAGTTCAGGTTCAGCCTGAAGCCGGACTGCACGATGGACTCAATTTCCGTCAGCAAGTCGTCAAACTCAAGTCCGAGAGCCTCGGCGATGTCCTCAAGCGCCAGCCGCCTGTCGATGTTCTGGATTATGGAGATACGGTTGTCCGAATTGTGCCGGACCGTCTTCATCACGGACAGATCATACGGCCGCTCTATCTCATTCTCTTCCACATACTTGGAAATCAGAGAAACGAACTCCCGCCCATATTTCCTTGCCTTGCCCTCGCCGACTCCCTGACAGCGCTGAAGTTCGTCAAGGCTGATCGGATACATAATCGACATGTCCTCAAGTGCCGCATCGCTGAAAATGACCCAAGGCTGGAGCTTCAGACGCCGGCTCAAGTCCCTGCGCAGGTCCTTAAGCATCGCGAGAAGTGCCTCGTCTCCACCGCCTCCGCCGGCACGGGCTGCAGGAGACGTGGCCTCGTCATCATCGTCATCGCCATCCGAAAACTCACGGTCCTCGGTAAGCATCAGGGGAAACGGAGCCTCGGCAAACCCGCGTCCCGCCTCTGTGACCGAAATCAGGCCGTATGCCTCGATGTCCTTTTCAAGCAGATGCAGCACAAGCCCCTGATGAATGACCGCGCACCAGAACTTGAAGCTGCGGTCGCGCCCGGCACCGAAGAACTCCAGTTCATCATGTCTGTATGACTTTATCAGCGAGTTGCTTACGCCTGCAAGTATGTTCGCGATGTGTTCCGTCTTGAAACGCTCCGGAAGCGACGACACAAGGTCAATCACCATGCACATCTGCTCCGAGCCCTCGAACTTCTTTTTCGGATGAAGACAATTGTCGCACGCACCGCAGTTGTCCGGCAGATAGTCTTCGCCGAAATAGTTGAGCAGCAGCTTCCTGCGGCATTGGTTCGACTCCGCGTATGCCACGGTCTCCATCAGCAGCTGCCGTCCGATTTCCTGTTCGGCAATCGGCTTTCCCTGCATGAACTTTTCAAGTTTCTGGATGTCCTTATAGCTGTAATAGGCGATGCACTGCCCCTCCTGTCCGTCACGTCCGGCACGCCCCGTCTCCTGATAGTAGCCTTCGAGACTCTTAGGAATGTCGTAGTGAATCACGAAACGCACGTCAGGTTTGTCTATGCCCATGCCGAAGGCGATAGTGGCCACGATGACGTTCACCTCCTCCATCAGAAATGCATCCTGATTCTCGGCACGGGTCTTCGCGTCAAGCCCGGCATGGTATGGTCGTGCCTTTATCCCGTTGACATTCAGCAGCTCGGCGATTTCCTCGACCTTCTTTCGGCTGAGGCAGTAGATGATTCCGGACTTTCCGGGATTCTGACGTATGAACTTGATTATGTCGCGCTTAGGATCCTGCTTATCCCGGATTTCATAGTAAAGGTTCGGCCTGTTGAACGAAGACTTGAAGACCTTCGCGTCCTGGATTCCGAGGTTTCTGATTATGTCGCTCTGTACCTTCGGCGTCGCGGTCGCGGTGAGGGCTATTATCGGAGCGCGGCCGATCTCGTCGACTATCGCACGTATGCGCCGATACTCCGGCCGGAAGTCGTGCCCCCACTCGGAGATGCAATGCGCCTCGTCAACCGCATAAAATGAAATCCTTATTTCCTTGAGCAGCGCTATGTTCTCCGGTTTCGTCAGGGACTCCGGAGCCACATAGAGAAGTTTTGTCGCCCCGGAAAGCAAGTCCGCGCGGACTTCGGCAATCTGAGCCTTGCCGAGCGAGGAGTTCAGAAAATGCGCCACTCCCTCGTCCCCCGAGACAAACCCGCGAATCACGTCTACCTGATTCTTCATAAGCGCAATCAGCGGGGATATGACAATCGCCGTGCCTTCCATCAGAAGAGCCGGAAGCTGATAGCAAAGGCTTTTCCCCCCTCCGGTCGGCATGAGTACAAAAGCATCGTTACCCTCCACAAGATGGCGTATTATCTCCTCCTGTCCCGGCTTGAATGACGTGTAGCCGAAGAATACCCGCAGTTTCTCGAACAGTTTTTCTGTATTTACCATACACAAGTCTCGCAAGTATCTAACTTATTGCAAATATTAAACTTATCTCATTAATCAAACTCTCAGTTCCCACGCACTTTTTCTGTCCACGTGACCCCTCTCCTAAACACAAGGGCTCAAAAATGGTGTTTCGCACTTGCGAAACTTAAATTACATACTCATGGGAGCGAATTATGTTTAAAGGTAGGCATATTTTCGTGTTCGGCAAAATAAAATACGGATTTATTATGTTTTACTTGAGAAAGTTTGAGTATATTTGCGGTCGTTTCGGATTATTCCGGGATAAAAATGAAAACACATAAAAATTAATACGTATGAAATCATCAAGAATTTTCGCGGCACTTCTCGTTGCCGCACTTGCACTTTCCTGCAAGTCAAACGACGGCGTCAAGGTTGACGCAGAACTTCCTACACACGCAGAGATTGACTCCGTGAGCTACCTCCTCGGAATCAACTTCGGTTCGTTCCTCAAGGGCAATGACCTCTGCGACAACCTCTCCGAGCTCAACATGTCGGAACTCAAGAAGGGAATGAACGACTTCCTCAAGGCCGAGGGCAACGTCTATGACCCGGAGTTCGGAAAGCAGTTCAAGATCAATCCTGAGGACATGGGACGTATCATCAACGGCTACCTCTCAAAGAAGAACGAGTACACAGCAGCCGTCAACAAGGCCAAGGGTGACAAGTTCCTCTCGGAGAACCTCAAGAACGGCGTTGACACCACTGCCAGCGGCCTCCAGTACACCATCATCGAGGAAGGCGCCGAGTACAAGGTGCAGCCTAACGACACCGTTTGGGTATTCTACAGCGGCAAGACCATCGACGGCAAGGAGTTCGACGGCAACATGGGCAACGAGGAGCCTACTCAGTTCGTGGCAAACCGCGTGATCAAGGGCTGGACTGAGGGTCTCGGACTTCTCGGAGAAGGCGGAAAGGCCACTTTCTACATCCCTTCCGACCTTGCATACGGCGAGAGGGGCAACCGCGGCATCGAGCCGAATTCAGTGCTCATCTTCGAGGTTGAGGTTCAGAAGGTAGGCCAGTTCCAGCCAAAAGAGGAAAAAGAGGAGAAATAGTCCATGGCACTCGAACTTGAAGGAAAAATCATCACAAAGCTTCCCGTCCAGAACGGCACGTCCGCAAGGGGTCCGTGGTCAAAGCAGGAGTTTGTGATTGAATACCAGGAGGGTAACTACCCTACCCAGGTCTGCATGAATGTCTGGGGAGAGGACAAGGTGAAGGATCTGGAGAAGTTCCAGGCCGGCGAGGCAGTAAAGGTCTCGTTCAACCTCTCAAGCCGCGAATACAACGGTCGCTGGTACTCTGACATCCGTGCGTGGAAGATTGAGCATGCCGGCGGTGCACCTCAAGGCCAGGCTCCAGCATACGGGGCTCCTGGCTTCGCAGCCCCGACCGGTGCCGGCGCTCCACAGACCACAGCTCCTGCAGCAAAGCCGACGGACTTTGATGCCGCCGAGAGCGAGGACGACCTGCCATTCTGAATGGCAAACAACAATTAAGAAAACGCGGTTGAGATTTGTGATTCTCAACCGCGTTTTTTATTCATCAATCTGCCAGTAGCCTCCCGGGCCGAAAAGAAAATCAGTCAACTGGGGAAGAAGACCGAGACGCTGGATGAGGTCAACGGCGGTGATGCGGTCGCGCATGTAGGGGATATGCCGGAAGGCCGTGCGGAGAGCGGCGCGCGATACGGCTATCATCTCCGGCTCGTATGGGGCATGGACAGCCTTGAGAAGGCCACGAAGTTCACTTACGGTCATCAGTTCAGATTCCAGGCGTTTCTTCAGTTCAGCCCAATTGTCTCGGACACAGACAAGCTGGCTGCGGAGCTGCTCCACGCCGGGATATTTTGCCCGGCATTCGCGGACAGCGGCCTCCGTCTGGTCATTTGGGGTGTCGGTAAAGACGCGTCGTATCTCTTCTTCCATCCCCGCCCACGACGGCCATGCGGAAACACAGGTATCCACATCCGTCGCCGAAAGGTCGCGGCTGAGGAGAAACTCATAGCAGGCGGCTGAGACCAATGAACCGATGCCTACCTCGAATCCGTGAGGCACGGGACGACCCGCAGTAAGGAACGACTTGCCGCTCTCAAATCCCGGGACGGCCTCCGCGCCGGTGTAGCTGAGATCGGTCATCTCCCAATAATGACCGAAAAGATGTTCCGTCCCTGAAGAGGGACGGCTGCTATGGTAGGCCTGCATAGCAAATCCACTGAGTATCAAGCCTTCAGCAAGCCTCTCCACCGCAGAAACAGCCCCATTATATACGGCCTCGGGATGCGCGAGCGATTCCCGCAGCCCGTCATGCACAAGACCGTATGAGAAATTGTCAATATTCTCGCAGCCCATTGCATCGGCGACAATCCAATCCGCGCCGGCGGGAATCTTCGCAATGAGGTCGGCATATCCGGAGACAGCGAGATACTTCGGAGCCTTGGCAGCCACTGCCGGATCCACAATTATTCCGAGTGCCGCCCTGCAGTCGAACGTCCGTTTGAACCCATCCTTGATTATCGATGCTCCGTATGCTGAAAAACCGTCCATGGAGACGGTCGTCGCAACAATCATATACCTTCGTCCCAAGTGCTCCGAGACGAGCTTCGTCAAATCATTCACCACTCCGGCGCCCACGGCGACAGGAATAGCATCAATCTGTTCCAAAGCAGACTCAAGTTCCTCAACGAAAGACCATTCAGCAAGAATGTTCCTTTCACGGAACACAAAAGGCTCGGCCAGCATTATACCGGCATCTCTCATATAGCCCTCAACCTCTTCGGCCGCTATATCCCACGTGTTTTCATCCGCGACAATCACCGCCGTTTTTCCCGGAAACAACTGTGAGAACATTTCCGGCGTCCGATTCATTGCTCCTACGCCGATGATGAGAGCCTTTGTGTCAGTCGTCCTTTCTAATGCGTTTTCTATGTTTATTGAATTCTCCAAATCAGTCCAATTTATGTATCGCCAGCCCGGACCTGAGCTTAGGCTCGAACCATGTTGTTTTGGGCGGCATTATGTTCCCGCTGTCGGCAATGTCCACCAATTCCTTCATCGACACCGGGTAAAGAGCGAAGGCAACCGCCATCTCGCCGCTGTCCACCCTGCGGGCAAGTTCCCCGAGCCCGCGTATTCCGCCCACGAAATCTATTCTCTTGTCCCTGCGCAGGTCCTTGATCCCAAGCAGCTTGTCCAGAACGCGCTCCGATAGTATCGTGACATCCAGACACGCTATCGGATCGTCCTCGTCAACGCATTTCTGGTAGTCCAGCCACCACCAGTAGCCGTCAATGTACATCGCGAACTGATGCCTGTGCCTGGGGGTGTAGTCACAGAATCCCATAGCTACGGCTCGCTGCCGTTCCGCCTCTGTTCCGATGCCGTCAAGAGCGAATTCCTTCTGCAGCTCGCACTTGAATGCAATCGGATCGAGGCCGTTCAGATCCTTCACCACGCGGTTGTAGTCCATAATCTTCAGCTCACTCTCCGGGAACGCCACCGCCATGAACCAGTTGTACTCCTCATCACCGGTATGGTTCGGATTGTTTTCGCGCTTCTCTGCCCCCACACGGGCCGCAGCTGCCGTACGATGATGTCCATCGGCGACATAGAAAGCCTTGACGGCGGAAAATTCCTTTGTTATCGCGGCAATATCCTCATCGTCGTCAATCACCCAGAAACGGTGTCCGAAACCGTCATCAGCCGTGAAGTCGTATTCCGGAGTCCCGGAAGTGTACTTCTTCACAATCGAGCCAATCAGGTCGTCGTCCGGGTAGGCGAAGAACACAGGCTCGATGTTGGCGTTCTGGATGCGGACATGAACCATGCGGTCGTCCTCCTTGTCCTTGCGCGTGAGCTCGTGCTTCTTGATTGCGCCGGAAGCATAGTCGTCAGTGTGGGCGCAGAGCACTATTCCGTACTGCGTGCGGCCGCCCATCGTCTGCGCGTAAACGTAGTAGCACTCCTTGTCGTCCTGCCTGAGCCAGCCTTTCTCCTGCCAGAGGGCGAAGTTTTGGACAGCCTTGCCGTAGGCGGCCTCCGAATGTTCGTCGACAAAAGGCGTGAAGTCGATTTCAGGTCTGGTGATATGAAGCAGCGACTTCTCGCCGGCTTCCGCCTTGGCCTCTTCGGAATTCATCACGTCGTATGGCCTTGCAGCCACTTCCTCGACTATATCGCGCGGCGGACGCAGCGCCGCAAAAGGTTTCACTCTTACCATAATAGATTCCTTAAAAACGGGAGGCTACTTGTTCAATCTGTATTTCTCACACCCCGTGGCAAAATATGCCACAATCTGGCGTGCCGCGGCAAGCCCCGCATTCACGTTCGCTTCAGCAGTCTCCGCCCCCATCTTCTTCGGGGTCGCGAAATAGCGTTTCCCGAGAGCCTCCGCGAACTCGTCCATAGCATCCGGAGCCACATCAGTGACATATTTCAAGTCGCTGCGCAGCTTGAGAAGTTCAAGAAGCGACGTCTCGTCAATCACCTCCTTGCGGGCGGTGTTCACAAGGCATCCGCCCTTCGGCATGAGACCGACGAGAGAAGCCCTGATTGAGCCGATGGTCTGAGGCGTGGCCGGAATGTGAATGGAAACGAAATCGCAGGACGAATAGAGCTGTTCGAGCGACTGAGCGGCCTCAATCCCCTCCGCGACCATCTTTTCCGCAGGAACGAACGGGTCGAAAGCCATCACCGACATGCCGAGAGCCTTCGCCTTTGCCGCGACCAGACGTCCGACATTGCCGTAGGCCTGAAGTCCGAGCTTCTTTCCGAAAATCTCGGAGCCCGTGCCCGGGGTAAACTGATTACGCGACATATATATCATAAGCGCAATCACAAGCTCCGCCACGGCGTTAGCATTCTGTCCGGGGGTGTTCATCGCCACGACACCGTGCGCCGTGCAGGCGCCCAGGTCAAGGTTGTCGTACCCGGCACCGGCCCTCACGACAATCTTCAGCCTCGGAGCCGCCTCAATGATCTCCGACGTCACCTTGTCCGAGCGCACAATCATTGCATCCGCATCGGCGACAGCAGCTGCAAGGGCGTCCTGCCCCTCATATTTTTCAAGCATGCACAGCTGATGTCCCTGCGCCTCAACAATTTCCCTTATTCCGTCAACCGCAGCCTTCGCAAACGGTTTCTGGGTCGCAATCAGAACTTTCATAATTTTCAATTTAGAGACGGCATCAAAGCCTTATGGCAAAAGAAGCCGTTTATGTCCTAAGCTTTCTCTTCAAGTACGGCTGTCTCGAAATCCCTCATCGCATCGATGAGTGCCTGAACCGACTCCACCGGGCAGGCATTGTAAATCGATGCCCTGAAACCGCCGACAGAGCGATGTCCCTTGATTCCGACCATCCCGCGTTCCTTGGCGAATGCCATAAAATCATTCTCAAGGTGCTCGAACCCGGGAGCCATCACAAAGCAGACATTCATGATTGACCTGTCCTCCGTGGCAGCAGTCCCGACAAAGAGAGAGTTGCGGTCAATCTCATCGTAAAGCATCGCGGCCTTCTTCCTGTTGATTTTGTTGATTGCCTCGACGCCGCCCTGCTCCTTGAGCCACTTGAGAGTTTCCTTCATCACGAAAATCGGGAACACGGGCGGAGTGTTGAACATTGACTTTCCGTCGATATGAGTCTGATAGTTCAGCATTGTCGGGATGTAGTGCGACACCTTTCCGAGGGCATCCTTGCGCACAATCGCAAAGCTGACCCCGGCCGGGCCGACATTCTTCTGCGCACCTCCATAAATGACCGCATATTTTGAAACGTCCACCGGCCGCGACAGTATGTCCGAAGACATGTCTGCAATCAGAGGCACCGGACAGTCGATGTCATTGCGGATCTCAGTTCCGTAAATCGTGTTGTTCGTAGTGATGTGGAAATAGTCAAGATCTGTCGGAATTTCGTATCCCTTAGGTATATACGAATATGTCTTGTCGGCCGAAGAAGCCACTGCAAACGCCTCCGCACCCTTTGATTCCGCAAAACCCTTCGCCTCCTTGAGAGCCTTCTTTGCCCAGACTCCAGTCTCAAGGTAGCCGGCCTTTTTCTCAAGAAAGTTCATCACGACATAGAGGAATCCCATGCTCGCCCCACCTCCAAGAAAGACAACTTCGTGGGTGTCAGGAATATGCAGCAATTCTTTCCAGAGAGAGCGGCATTCGTCCATCACCGCCTCCCATTCTTTGGTCCTGTGTGAAATCTCGATTACGGAGAGTCCGGTTCCCGAAAAGTCCTTCAGAGCCTCGACTGCTGCATTCACAGCCTGCCCCGGCAAAACGCACGGTCCTGCATAAAAATTATGAACTGTTTTCATATCAACTTAAGTTTCACAAACTTAGCCTCATTCTCCGTCGAGCCGAGGCTTCATATATTTTACAAATATAGTCATTTTATATTTTTGTGGCCTCACAGTCGTCGATATCCCCCATCCGCAGAAGGAAGTCCCTTTCGGCGGAAAGACGGACGCGGACAAGCGCGGAACAACGTATGTCAAACTGCTGGTCACACGCTTCCATCTTCATGTCTTTCAGGACTTTCATCACAGAATTCATCGCCATATACCCGAACTCTACCCGATAATTCACAGCCGCGACCTTCTCGACGGCTTCAGCCTGCGACAGGGCATCTTCAGCAGAGGTCTTATATGCCCTGATAAGCCCCGGGATGCCCAGTTTTATGCCCCCGAAATAACGGACGACAACGACAAGTACATCGCTCAGCCCCCGGGAATCAATCTGCCCGAGAATGGGGCGTCCGGCAGACCCTGAAGGCTCCCCGTCGTCATTGGCACGGAACACATCTGCTTTGTACCCAAGACGATAGGCATAGCAGTGATGCCTGGCATCGTGATACTCCTTCTTCAGCGATGCCACTATTTCCTTGATCCGGGCTTCGGTCTCGACCGGGTAGGCAAATGCGATGAAGCGGCTTCCGTTGTCCTTGAAAAGCCCTCGGGAAGGCGCCGCAATGCTGATGAACGTGTCCTTTATGTTTTCTTCTGCCATGTCTTCACATACCTGAATTCAAGTTCCGCAAGTATCCGGACTTATCGCTAAACATTCCAAAAATAGACATATTTTCGATGTTATCAAAATTGTGTGGGAACAAAGGCTTTTTTCGCATTTTTTGCAAAAATTTTAGGCTGCATAGCATATCATTTTGTACCTTTGAGGCCGTTTTCCGGGAATATGGATTCCCGCATAATCATTTTTGTCGTATGATATTGAGATACAGAGTTTCCCTGCCCGGGCTGAAGGGCTTTGCGAGAGTTTATGAACTCAAGGCGACAAGTTCGCTCTACTCTTTCCACAAGAGGATGCACGCGGATATGGACTTTCCGATGGATCAGATTGTGCTTTTCAAGGCCGTGAACCCGGACGGAAGCGCGATTGCCCGCTACAGCGTTCAGAATATGGGAAAGGGCACGATTGACGAGGTGACGCTCGGAGACTGCCACAAGAGGGGCGAGGACAGCTTTGTCTATTTCTACGACACAACCAACAAGAAGAGCGTGCTCGTGGACTGTGAGGGCGAGGTCGAGGCAAGGCCGGGCGTTGTCTATCCGGTGCTGGTGGAAACGAAGGGACCAAATCCGATCGAGTTCGAGAACGGATATGTGGCCTACGAAGACCTTCCGGAGGACAAGAAGCGCAACATCATCCGCAAGGAAGAGGGGAACTGGGATGATGAGGACGACGAGGATGATGATTTTGACGACGAAGATGACGATAAGGACGATGAGGACATCGTCTATGACGAAAATGAAGGAAATGACGAATAAAAAGCGGATTGCCGCGTTGCTCGTCTTGCCAAAATCCTCACAACCATAAGGTTGCTGCGGTATTTGGCTTCGCCGAGCGCCTTGCACTCCATCTTTTTCTTCGCCATTTCCATCCAAGCGACTTTATTAGAAGAAATTTTGAGAAAAGTTGAGATAATACTGGGACCGACGGGGGTCGGAAAGACTGATTTCGCCGTTGAGAGGGCGTTGGAATGCGGTTCACCGGTGATTTCGTGCGACTCAAGGCAGATTTTCAGGGAAATGACCATAGGGACGGCTGTCCCGGATGCTTCACAGCTTGCCGCCGTGAAGCATTATTTTATCCACTCCAATTCAGTCACGGAGGACTACACCGCGGGACGCTATGAGATTGAGGCACACCGCCTTGTGAGTGAACTGTTCGCGAAGGGGCACGAGACTCTCGTCATGTGCGGAGGCTCTGGATTCTACATAGACGCCTTTGTGAACGGACTGGATGACTTCCCGGCGGCGGATCCGTCACTGCGAGCCGAGCTCTCGGGGCGACTTAGGGAAGAGGGTGTCGGAGAACTTGCAAGACAGCTGCGGGAACTTGACCCGGAGAGCTGCGGGGTGATTGACCTGTCAAACGGCCAGAGGGTCGTGCGGGCACTTGAGGTCTGCCTGATGACCGGGCGCAAGTTTTCTTCATTCAAGACATCACCTAACCGCCGACACGACTTTGAGATCGAAAAAATCGGCCTTTCACGCCCCAAGGAGGAACTCTATAAGCGTATCGACTCGCGCGTGCTTAAGATGATTGACTCTGGACTTGTGGATGAAGCCCGAAGCCTGCTCCCGTTCCGCGACCGTCCTGCCCTCCAGACCGTAGGTTACAAGGAAATCTTCGCCTGGTTCGACTTTCTCGACGGCAAGGTCAGCACAGAAGGATGGGGACCGACAAGCCCCGGCGACGGACCGGTCACCACCCTCGACCGCGCCGTGGAACTGATTCAGCGCAACTCCCGCCGCTATGCCCAAAGGCAGATGTCCTATTGGCGACGGGACAAATCTATTGTCTGGATTGATTCATAATTATTAGGATGCGGACGAAATTATTGATGCTGATGTACTACGTCAACATCTCGACATTCCTTGAGAACCCCGAAAAAGACTGGGCGAAAATGCTTGGGGAAGCCTGTTCATCGCCGCCCGAGCCAACCCTTTTCGACGACATGGGGCTTACTTCTTAAGAATGACGTACGATTATGACCTGAGCATCATCGCTGCCGGCTTAAATCTGCGGCTTCATTTTTAGCGGACAATAATCTGTCCTACAAGACTAAAGACGAAGACTTTTCGGCTGCAATCTGAATATCTTCCGGAACATTCGCAAAGAGATTGAAGCCTGTGATCTCCTCAACCTTGTCGATTGTCGTCAGCCAAGAATTGTAGTTTGTGTCGTCCTGACCCGTCGTAAGATAGGCCGTTCCCTTGGCTGAAATCACATTGCCACCGGCATCGAATGTACAAAGCAACAAACATTTGTAGTAGCGCGTCGGCACAGCACAGTTGTTTCCGCTCCTGTCAGTAGTGTAACCATAGCCGTTCCCGAACACAGGTCCGGTCACGAGGTAAAGGGTATCACGTCCTGAAGTCTTCTTCCCGAGTGCCTGCACCTTCTGCTCAAGTTTGGCCCAGTTCGAACCATTGAACGGCTGCTTCTGCGGCGTCATATTGCTGTAGTAGAAAGTCTGCCAGTTTTCCGTCTTTGTCGTCTGACGGTCACCTGAAGCAATCTGATGTCCTCGTGAGTAGCCGGAATAAGCATTGCCAAGGTTTGGCTGATCCGATGGGTCTATCGCCGGGTCATATTGCCATTTCTCATTGCGGCCGACACTTCCTCCGAACGTCGTCGAATTGAACGCACAGGCAGCCCAGAGAGCACAACGCTTGGTCTTGTCATACAGCAGCGTGTAGGTCCGATGCCTTCTCCCGCCATTTGTAAACGTGTGAGACACGACCGACAGGTCAGCGTCCGCCGTAGACGTATTGAACCACCTGTCATCGCCATGCACACCGCTACGAGTCGAGTGAGCATCCCCGAGATTCACGGCAGGTATTTCGCAGCAGTCAGAATAGGCGAAACTGCCTCCCGGAAGCGGCTCTGGAGTCACTGCCCCTGCCTTGCCGGTATGCGTCAAAGTGAACTGAAAGGCATTCCCGTATGATACCATCACGCTCAGCCTTTCTGAGACAGTCCCGGATGCTTCGCCAAGAACAGCAACAGGCAAGACTGTCAATACAGTGCCGTCCACATCAACCTTAAAATGGGTGTTGCCTGTAACCCATATCGTCTTGCCGTCAAGATTGCTGCCTTCAACAGTAAGGACGTGAGCATCAGCATTGTTCCAGGCCCACGACATCTCTCCGCTTACCGCCGTAATCTCCGGGTCTCCGGTTCCGGAAAATGCTGAATCAGAAACAGAAGAACACGACAATGCCACAGCAGCGGTCATTACGACCGCCGCCATGAAAGCCTTCTTATTTGCAAAAGTCTCGAACATAATTATTCCGTCGCATTCTCATCCTTCACACCGTCAAGGCTGATGAGAGTGAATTGAGGTTCGTTCTTGTAGACAGTAAGAATGCCGGTAAAAGTGACCTTGGTTCCGTCGCCGATTGTCTCCTTCATCTCCTTGTCAGCAAACTTGCTGTAGCCACTCGTGCGGATAGCCATCGTTGTCTTACCCTTTTTGAAATACTGGCTGACAGAATAAGCCGTAGGTTTTATCAGAGCCTTTATTTCCGACACCCGCGCAGAGCCATCCGCAACTTCAGCATTGTCCCAAACGCCGCTGTTCAAATATTCCGAAAACTTCTGCTTGGACATTGCCCAAGTCGTCACTCCCCATGCGCCGGCTGTATCTTCATCAAGAAAAATCCTGTTCTCCTGCTTCTTCTTGTCTTTGTCCGGGTTGATGTTGAGCATGCAGAACATCGTGTTAGTATATGACATATCCTTCACCGTCACATATTTCCCTTGAAAATCCGCACTCTTAAGATCTTTTTCTTCCAACACTTCAACTGGTTCAACTGGCGAGTCAAGCTTTCCGCGGAAGACATGCTGTTCGACAATCAGCTGCACATCCATATAGGCGCTCTCGTAGTCTCCCGTAAGATCTTCCCATCCGAGCTGCTTCGCGCCCTCGTACGAGCCGAGCACGAGATCCTTGCATCTGACATAAATCCACTGCCCGAGCTTATAGTCATTGTAAAGTCCTGTCTTTCCTACCTTTATCTCGATTCCGGCAGTCTCGTCCTGAATGTAGAAACTCCGATAAAAGTTTCCTGCCTGATCCGAAGTCGTCACCTGCCCTTTAATCGCATAATTCTCCGTGAACTTAATCGGCTCGTCATCCACATACATATTCTTAAGTTCCTTGATTGTGACGAACTTGCAGTCGGAAAAATCTTCCATCGTCCACACCTTGCCGGAACCCGGTTCGTCATATTTTCCTGTAAACACAGGACCGAATTCGCCGCTGCAGGAAACCGCAGCCAGAAGTGCCAGAACGGCAGACGCTATCTTGTATAAACCTTTCATAATCGTCAATGTTTAGAATCTGAAATAAACGTTCAGCATATAATTGAATCCTGGCATATAGAAATATTTTGAATCGAAACGGTAGTAACGATCATAGTTCTCGGAATCAATGAGACGGGTCTGTTCATAGCCGCCTGTCTTTATATTCGTGTTATTGAGAATATTCCTGAGTTCAAGAGAAAAACCGATATTGTATTTTCTCTGAATATACCATGACTTGCCTATGTTCGCATTAAGGACGAAAGCACGTCCGAGGTTTTCCTGCGCCGACATATATTCCTGCTCATCAGGTGTATACACTCCGTCAGGTCCAAGGACAGCCATATCCGTACGATATAGCGGATTCATGTCGAGATACATCTTGTCAAAATACTGGACATCAATTCCGGCGAACCAATAATTACGCGAATAATTGAGACCGAGACTTGCCGCAATCTGCGGGGTACTCGGAACATAATGCTTCTGAGTCTTCTTTATGACAGGATCTCCAAACTTGTCTATAATAACAGAACCGTTGCTGTCCCTTTCATAAACATAGTGCTGAGACCAATAAGGGACAATGTCATCCATAACGACCTCACCGTTGTTGTCGACAGTTTGGATAACGTTCGGAGTGGAAGTGTAGACATAGTCTCCCCAGTTCAATGCGCCCTGTACGGAAAGTCCGGTAATCGGAAGCGGAACGGCAAACCCGATCTCAACGCCAAGATGACGTTCGTCAATTCCGGTCATCGCGAAATTGGTGAATGAGTTCTGTGAATCGTCATAAAAGCTCATCAGATGAGTCTGATCATTGATTCCGGTGTAATATCCCGTAATTCTAAAAGAGTAATTATTCTTTGCGAAAGAATACGTAAGATCCGTAGAAAGCGTCTTTTCTGTCGTAAGGTTAGGAACTACAGTATTCCGTGTTCTCGGAGAAACGAAAGACTCGTTGAAATATGGGGCGTCATTAAAGAAGCCCGCATTGAGAAGTATACGGTGAGCTCCGACCGTCCAGCTTGCTCCTGCCTTCACCCTGCCGGTGAAGAATGTCGAGGTTTCCGACTTCCCGAGCGAATTGTCCGGGAAAAGTCCTTTCTGCACAAGACCGTTTCGCCAGAATGAGTTCACTCCGCCTTGGCCTGCCACCCAAGCCTTCCAGCCGTTGGCCTCAAAAATAAGATTTGCCCATGCCTTGGAATCAAGTACATTGGCGTAGTAGTCATAGCCATACTTGTCCCCCTTGCGCACAAGCTGCGGAGCACCATGGTCAATGTAGTATTGAAGATCGTTTTGAAGTTTCTGATCGTCCGAGGCGAAATCCCTTTCCGCAAACTGGTCAATGTTGACATAGTAGTCTCCACCGAGAAGATCCTTGACAATCTTGTAGTACTCCGTACGGTTCCAGCGGAAGTTGAGACCGCCACGCAGGGAAAACCATTTCGGAAAGTTATACTTCGCAGAGACGCCAAAATTCACGTCGTTCTGGTCTGCGCGCCTTTCTTCCTGAATGTATTTGGAGCGGTTGCCGGTCTCGCTGAAGCGAGTATCCACATTATTCCTGTTCACATTGTAGAGCCTATCCCAATTTACATGGCGCGTGTTGTTATAATTATAGCGCCACGCCTCCTCTGCCCATCCGGCCTGGAAATAGGAGTCACGCTTGTCATAGTCTCCGTTAGGATTGTAGAAATAGCTCGGGAGGTTGCGGTAGTAATCCGGACGTGGATCCGGCGCATCGTACCAGTCAAGGGCTGAATATCCGTTGCGTCCTGTTCTGTAGACAAGAGTTGCATCAAGCCCGAAATCAAAGGACGGTGTCCATGAATACTTCAGCACGGCAACGGGTTCGTGATTATTGCGGACACGCGAGTTGCGTATCTTGCCGTCCTGCCAACCCCAGTTAGAGTTGTAGTAATTGCTGCCGACAAGGTCGTACACCTCTTGAGTGGAAGAGTTCTGTGCTCCCCTCTGAACCGGTGAGCCAAAGACTGCGAGCGAGAGCCTGTGCTCATCGTTCCAGTTTTTCTCGGCCGCGAGATAATAGGCAAAAGAGCGATAGTAGACACCCTGTACCCAATCATTGCCGCCAAGACGTGCCGAAACATTAGCGGCGAACGCCCATCCGTTGTCAAGCTCTCCCGTGGCGTATGAGCCCATAAGGCGGAACCTGTACATCGCGCTGTTCGTAAGAACAGAGAAGCGATACCCCTTGCGCATAGAAGAAGCTGTCCCGGTGATATTTGTTGTTCCATTGTAACCGCCTACGCCATAATCAGAAACCGCATTCCCCGAAGCGACATCCTTGTCCCTGGTTGCCTCGTTAAGACCGCTCCACAATGACCAGGGAGTATAGCCGGTCACAGCGTCATTCAGCGGAACGCCCGAAAGATAAACCTGCTGAGTACTGTTGTCGAATCCTCTAGTACGGAAACGAATTTGGCTAAACTTGTAGCCGGCAGTGTTGTCAAACACATCTGAAGACGATGAAAGGACAATCGGATTGTTTTGATAGCCGGAATCGTCCATGTCAAGATCCGCAAAGCTTGATTCGTCAACATCTGCCTGCTCCTGCTCCGGAAGCATGGAAACAGAGATAAGATCGCGTACATAGCCGTCAACCATAAAGTTGACTCTCGTAGACGTGTAGCCCGGAGCTGTAACAACAGCCGAATAACTGCCGTCGGCAAGCTTCCCGACAAAGAATTTTCCTTCAGCGTCAGTTGTTGCAGTCAGCTTCTCTCCGGAGGCCGTCGTTATATCAAGAATCGCCGAAGCAATCGGCGTGCGGCCGACGCGACTGACAATGCGTCCCTTCACTCCTCCTTCCTGCGCGAAAGCGAGCTGCGACAGAAAAAGCAGAGATAATGTCAATGCTGTAAATATTCTTTTCATAAAAAATGTATTTTCCTTATATATATCTATTTGCCCACTACAATATACGTAGGGAAATGGTCACTATAGCCATTCATGAATTTGCCGTTAGAGAATGTTCTGAACGGATAGCCCTTATATTGTCCTTTCTGCGTGACCATAAACGGTCTCTTGAACACAGCACCATAATGACCTTTCTTATCAAGTTTCTGAACGGTCAGAGAACCTTCCGGCGCATGGAGGAGGTCATAGTTCACCATAATTATGTCGAATATGCTCCACACGTCACGATAGGCAAGAGAACCGAAGCCATCGTCAAGCATCTTCCAGAATGGGTCAAAGAACCCGCCCGGCTGCACTTCCTCGGGGTTTCGCTTTCCTCCAAGCCATTTCGACATGCTCTCGTTGAACGGGTCGTCGTTCATGTCCCCCATGACAACGACCTTTATTCCAGGGTGCTCTTTCATCACCCTCTCGGCATCCTTCCGTATGATTTCCGCACCGAGGCTTCTGAGGTCGCCGCCCTTTCCACCTATTCGGGACGGAAGGTGGGTCACATAGACTGCAAAGTCCTCCCCCGCAATCTTGCCGTGAACCATAAGGATGTCACGAGTGCGGAAATAATCCTGTTCCTCCTTGGAAAGAGTAATCGGGACTTCTGTGTCCTCAAAAGAGAACGGGATTGAACGGCTGTCAATATATTCGAACTGATCCGGTCGATATAAAAGAGCGACGTCAACTCCACGTCGATCAGGACCGTCATAATGCACAATTTCATAGCGTGCAGGCAGCAGTTCCGGCTGGGAGACAAGATCTTCTATGACAAGCCGGTTCTCCACCTCCGAAATTCCGAGAACAGTGTGAAATGCGCCGTTGGCCTTCGCCATTTCCGAAATGACAGTTGCCATATTGTGTAGTTTCTTTTTATATTTGACTTCCGTCCATTCGTTCTTGCCGTCCGGAAGGAATTCATAGTCATTCTTGCCGTCATCGTGATAGGTGTCGAAAAGATTTTCGAGGTTATAGAATCCAATGACATAATTCTGCTTGGTTTTCAGCCCGTCACCGGCATAAGAAATACCGACGGCAATGAAAAAAAACAAAAGAATTGCAGAAAATATATTTCTTTTCATCATTCCAAATTCTTTAAAAAATGGTTATTTAAGTCCCCACACTGAGGATATTTTAGTTTCAGCCTCATCCTGGCATTCAGGAGGCAGATTCGGGAAAAAGTCTATTCCCGTCTTCTGTTCCAACTCGGCAATGGTCATCGAGATGGAACCGTTCACGGAATTGTCCGCATAGCTTCTGTTCTCAACCCAGAAGGCAACTCCCTCATACTGGGGATTGCCCGATGACTTGTAACGAAGAAGAGCTTTCCAATAAGATGCCGGGACATTGACCCTGTTCCCTTTCTTATCGTTGATGAACCGTGCCGACGGGACACAGCCCGTGACTACATACAAAGTGTCGCAACTGCGTGCCCAAGAGCGGACGTTTCCCTCAAGATTTGCCCAGATGCCTCCGTTCATATCATAGTCCTGGACTGTCATGTTTGTCGGATAGAATGTAGCCTTGTTGGCCTCTGTTCTGAGACGGTCGGCCGAAGGCAGCATGTGGCCGCGCACACCGCCTTTGCCCCATGTATCTGCCGTATAAGGCTGGTACTTCTGCGGTATCTCCGGGTCAATCTGAGACCAGTCATTCGTCCGGGAGCCAGAACCTATGAGATAGGAGTTCAGCGGATAAGCGACCCAACGAGGCTGCATGTTCGCGGCATCATAACAAATTGAGTAGTTGCGGACTTCCTTACCAAGAACCGTCATATTGTGAAACACCCATGCGTAGCCTTCTATTTCTTGCACGGCCGGAAGTTCCATCCACCCACGCACTTCCGCAGACTTAAGGCCAGGATAGTTTGGCCATTCCGGCATCTGAAAGCCCTCACCTCCGTTCTGGGAAGAAGCCGTTCCACGCTGTGTAAGAACAGCATACAGGACTTGACCATTTTCAAAGTCAGCACGAACTCTGGCACTGCGTGCTCCTTCTTCTCCATTTGCGTTCCAGATAAGAATCACGCTATTCGTGTTGCCAACTCCGGACATTCTGTTGAAACTTATCCAACCGCCCGCATCATCATCCTCATACTCAACAGAAAGGCGCCACTCCCCTGTTGTACGAACCGAAACAAACATGCTCCCAGCCTTGTAGGCAACGGAATTTCTGCGCAACATCAAGGAACTGACTGATGGTTCGGCAATCCTGGAACAGCCGAACAGAACCGCAGCAGCCGCAAGGGCAACAAAAACGCGGGTCATTACTGACGGTACACTCCGCATCTTCTACTCTTCGCTGCTGTCAAACGAGATCACTGGTCCGAGCGTAAACGACTCAGCCTCTGTTTCCCAATCAATCACACTGCCGGCGTTGCCACCATTGCTGACCTTGAGGTCATCAAGACGATAGGCAGATGTTTTTGTCGGACAGAAGCGGATGTAAAGATATTCAACAGGAGTTTCGCCAAGAGCAAATGTGAACTCACAGAGGGACCACTCGCCGGTCTGGGGATTCACGACAGTGTAGTCAAGTTTCTTCCACAACGCACCGTCCTTGCTCACCCAAACAGGAAATTCAGACGGATTGATGTCATTGTCCTTTGCCTGATAGACACCGCGCTGAAGTCCGAAAGACACTTTAAGGGATTTAAGCAGAGGATGTATTACAATCTTGCCGACCGCGAATTCACCGGCTGTGCCGAACCAAAGGAAGTTTTTCCCGGAACAGCCGTTGTAGCCGTAGCTGCTGTTCGTGCTGCTGTTCCTTACAGAAACCTTGGATTCTTCTGGCATGTAGTACTCAACGGTTTTGCAAGCACCATCTTCAAAGCCCATCCAGCAATCGGACTTATTTACAATAGGATTGTCAAGATTTTTGAGATTCTTGCCGAAACTTGTACCATAGACAAGGTTCGGTGCCGCATCAGGGTTCGCCTCCTGCGCAACCGTAAGCTCGACATGGGTCGAGATTGTCTGGAAACGGATTGACGCCGTACGGTCGTTGCCGATGCCATTAGGAAGAGCCGTCACAGAAATTGTCACCCTCGTTTCCGCTCCTGGAGTAACAGTCACTTCCGGTTCATCCACGGCAATCCAGTCGACATCGTTGATGACCTGAAAATCACGGTTCACGACAAGCGTCACCGCTGTGGTCTTTCCGTCATAGCCGATGTCCAGCCGAGGATTCTCTAGTTCAATCCTTATTTCCGGGAGCGCCGGCTGCTGCTCGGGATCGACCTGTCTGCAGGAAATGGAGAGAAGCCCCGCTACGGCCAAAACCACGTAAAAAGTTTTCCTCATATATTTTCCTTATTTGTTTGGGTTATTGGTTTTGCAAATATAGCCATTTATATTCAGATAGGGAAAGGGCTGACCTTAAGTCTCAAGACTCTCGGCCAGCCTTTTAAGAATCAGTTCTGTGAGACTACCTGTTATTCGTTATACGTCAGTTCAATTGAAGCCAAACCAACTTGATTGCTGGTCTCAGAAAACTTCAAGCTGAAAGCATCAGTATCAGACGGGAGAGACTGCACATTTAAAGTAAAATCTGAAGATGAGCCAGATTCCGTTACAGCAAAAGTCGATCCACCGTCCGTGCTCGGGAACAACCTAACGGTTTTCGTTTTAGAGCCCCACTGTTTAAGAGTGACCTTGACTGCGACCAATTTTGCCCCGTTTTTCATCTTGACAACCACAGCAGGATCGCCTGCACCCTTAGTTACTGGGCAATCAGTAACATTTTGGCTCTGTTTATTGAAAGAATTAAGAGTGACCTCCGCCACATCAAACGTTTCCGTATGATCGCCATAGGCTGAACCCCAATTCTTGGATTCATATCCATTCCACTTCCAACCGACAAAATCAAGGATTGCGGTCTTTGCGCCTTCAACAGCCTTTGCCTGTGTCAACACAACCGTTTTTTCTCCAACAGAAGATTTTATTGTAAAGGTTGCCGTTCTTTCTGCACCTGTAGTATTCGCATCGAAAGAAACCTCGATATCACCACTGTTGCTCCCCGCCTTGGTATAGTCCTTAATCCAAGTATCGGCACAACTTACTGCCCAGTCTACATTCGCTGAAACAGAGATCTTTTGAGACGTCGCACTGGCAGCTACCGAAAATTTAGCCGGGACCGTAAGGAACGCAGACGTAGTCACTGACACCGGAATAATTCCAATGTGTTTATTCTGTGTATTTACGGATTCTGTATAACCTATAACAGTAACGACTTTCCCATTATAAGCGGAATAATCTTCGATTGTCCTATCAAGCATTCCATCATACGTAGCGTTTTCGGAAATCTCTATATACCTTCCATTTGAAAGAGTACCTGCAAATGTAACAAACTCCATCTTCGGACTGTTCCAAGAATCAAAGTTTTCCACTGATTTTGGAGTGCCATATTCAGGTGTCTTAGTCTCTGGCGAGGTTACTTCAACACCAGAGTTGTCGGCAGCAATCCTCTTAAATCCGTAATAATCTGACTTTGCGCCTTTAACTGTAACTCCATTGCCGACTTCGGCAGTTGGAGTGCTGTTCAAATAAACAGAAACGACACCGGAAGCATCTCCCACAACAAGTCCTTTCTGGTTCTTGGCCATTACAGTCCCTTTAATCTCCACATTCGCGCCATCTTCCTCTTCATAGAATGTCTCCGACGTAACAGACTTATAGTCAATCGTGGACTGTCCATTGTCCTTAACGTCAAACACGATTATAGTACGGTACATATTATTCTTGTCTGTGTCCGCACCACCTGCAAAGTAACCGGAAAGAGTGACGCTGTTACCAGCCGTCTTTGTAAGTTCATCAAGTATGCTTGTCACAGGATACTGGATTGAACCTTTTATTGTTGTTCCATCAATCGCAAGGTTGTAATAAGTCTTCTTGCCGTCGGAACTTTTAGACTCACTATACACGCCAGTCATGCTGATGTAGGCAGCCTTCGTAATGTCCATATTCTCAATGTTCGCGGAAGTGATTTCAAGAACCGTTCCTCTCTCAAACTCATTACCGCTGCTCATAACAGTTGTCGTCGGGTTTACTACCTGAGGAAGTTTTCCATAAGAACCAACTTTGCCTTTAACTTCAACCTTGTCACCCAGTTTGACTTTTGCAAGATCGTCTGCTGCCGAGCCATAGTAAACGAGAAGATTGTCCGTTCCATCTGTAATTACAATGCTGCCTGTACTCATAGCAGCGGCTATTCCCTCGACCTTGACATCCGCATCTTTAGCCGCAGAATATACATCAGCAATGCTCATAAGATTACCCTTCGCTCCGTCTTGTTTGATTGTCACAGTTGCAGAAAGGGTTGCAGATGCCTTGAACTCGATTGTTGCAGTTCTGTTCGCTCCCTCATTCTTGAGAACAGTCACCGTGATGGTCACCGGATCGTTGGAACCCTTGCCCTCAAGCGGACTCACTGATATTCCTTCAGTGTTGCTGCCTTTGACCTCTGCGGTCCAAGCTCTTGTGGCCTTCAGTTCAAATGTCTCAGTTCCCCCATCGGCATTAAACGAAAGCTCCGGCTTTTCTGCCTTGAGAGATGCCGGGCCAAGAACTTCGTCCTTCTTGCAGCCGACAGCTACCATCGCCACTGCAAGCGCCGAAAGAAATAAATGTTTGATTTTCATTTTATTTGTGTTTATTTGGTTTGACTTTATTTCACCGCGTATCAATCAGCCCGCAACAAGGGGAAATTATACACAGTTCTGAAAATCTCCACAAATTTAAGGCAATAAATGACAAAAGCAAAGCCATTGGCAGAATTTGCTTGAAATTTCGCATTTCCGTAACATTACCCGCAAAAAGCACAAAGGAGCTGCCCGAAGACAGCTCCCGACCGGAGGGAAAACAGAGCACCCGTCACGGATGCAGCCTCAGTCTACGTCTATCGCGCGGTCCAAACGCGACGATAGTGAGACCGGACTTTCTCTGCCCTGCCGTTACGGACACGGGTATAACCCTTGACCTTGACAAGGACGGGCATTCCGATTTCTACCAGAATCAGGATGCCAACCGTGGAAAAACCTTTTCTAAACATGATTAAAACATTTTTGGATGCAAAAGGTTTTCTTGGGGTTCCTTCATCAGTACACCTCCGGTATATCAAAAAATGGCACCTCAGTTTGGACCTGAGATGCCGTTTTCCAAAAAAGCGTTCCATGTTTAGAATGCTGCAAAGGTAAAAAACTTTTTTCAAAAACAAAGAAACTTTTTACCTTGTTGCATCGTATTCCAAACATAAAACAAAAAACGAGTCAGGCACGATATAACCCAACTCGCTTTGCGGACTTTAACGTTCCGCGGCATTCAGTCTTTTCAATCCGCCCAAACGGATTTCCACACAAAGTTAACTCATTAAATGACAAAAGCAAAGCCATTGGCAGAATTTGCTTGAAATTTCACATTTCCGTAACATCCCCCAACACAAAGGAGCTGCCCGAAGACAGCTCCCGACCGGAGGGAAAACAGAGCACCCGTCACGGATGCAGCCTCAGTCTGCGTCTATCGCGCGGTCCAAACGCGACGATAGTGCGACCGGACTTTCTCTGCCTTGCCGTTGCGGACACGGGTATAACCCTTGACCTTGACAAGGACGGGCATTCCGATTCCAATCAGAATCAGGATGCCGACCATAGAAAAACCTTTTCTTGTCATAATAGTTATACATTTGGATGCAAAAGGTTTTCTTGGGGTTCCTTCATCAGTACGCCTCCGGTATGTCAAAAAAATGACACCTCAGTTTGGACCTGAGATGCCGTTTCCCAAATGTATCTTTATGTCAAGACAATGCAAAGGTAAAAAACATTTTCTCAAAGGCAAAGAATTTTTTACTTTTTGCATCGCATTCAGACATAAAGCAAAAAAACGAGTCAGGCACGATATAACCCAACTCGCTTTGCGGACTTTAACGTTCCGCGGCATTCAGTCTTTTCAATCCGCCCAAAACGGATTTCTCCGTAAAGTTAACTCATTAAACGACAAAAAGCAAAACCCCGAGAAAAATTTACTTGAAATTTCACATTTCCGTAACATCCTGGGCAAAAGCGCATCGCGCCGTCTCCGGCGATATTTCAAGTTTTCGCATCAACTGTTCCTCTATTGATTCGTTCCACAAGTTCAGCTGATGTCAGTATTTCCATTTTTGAGAATCCGAACCATTTTCGGCCTAAATCCTTGATAGAAGCCCCTATATGAAACACATCGTCATCAATACAAAGGAAACGATCGTGAGATGAGTTGAATGCATTCACCTCAATTATAGGATACTGAGCATTGTGGCGGTCAATGTCACGCCGCAGTTGTCGATCAATCCGTTTGGTGTATATAACAGCAGAAACATTGGTACTTCGCTTATCCAAGAGCGTAAGGACGCTGTCATCAATATAGTTATCTATAAGCACAATACTCTTCTTTGCTCTTTTGACCAAACCTGCCACAAAATTATAAGCATCATAAATTTGGCCATCGAAAAAAAATTCCATGCTTTGGCTGGACACTGCCTTCGTCCAGATGCCTAAAAACCTCATCCAGTCGCAGCTCCGTATATTTTTGATGTCGCTGCAATTCCACCAGGTTGAACTCGACTGTTTCCAAACGATTGAATATCGGAGCATTGCTTGCCATAAAATGACGCATAGCGACAAACGCCCTCATAATCCGTATATTCACTTCGACCGCTACATCAGAACGCAGTACGCCACTTAACATCGCCACACCCTGCTCCGTAAACGCGAATGGCAATTTCTTGATATTGTGCCCGCGGCCGGTGTTCAAAGTCACAAATTGTGACTTTGAACACTCATCTATGGTCAGCTGAAAACGAAAATCACTGGGAAATCTTTGCAAGTTACGTTTGACAGCCTGATTCAGAACCTTTGTTTCAACTCCGTACAATCTGGCTAAATCCTTGTCAAGTATCACCTGAATACCTCTGACAACCTTTATCATAGATTTGATTTCTGACAAGTTGCCAAATTCATCACTATCATTAACCAAGCAAGTCTGTTGTTCTATTTCCATAGCCATATTATCATCGATTGACTTATATTAAACCAAAAAAACGAGTCAAGCACGATATAACCTAACTCGCTTTGCGGACTTTAACGTTCCGCGGCATTCAGTCTTTTCAATCCGCCCAAACGGATTTCCCCACAAAGTTAACTCATTAAACGACAATAGCAAAGCCATTGACAGAATTTGCTTGAAATTTCACATTTTCGTAATATCATCCACAAAACAAAAGAACTGCCCGAAGACAGCTCCCGACCGGTACGCCTTCTGTATATCAAAAAAATGACACCTCAGTTTGGACCTGAGATGCCGTTTCCCAAATGTATCTTTATGTCAAGACCGCGCAAAGATAAACATTTCTCGTCCGTGAGGGATTCGCTTCCTTTGGGCGCGGTTCCCTTTGCCTTGCCGGCGAGGCCCTTGCAAAGAGGGCTGCAACCAGGGAGTCTCACACCCTTTGAAGGGTGTGGTTTTGTGAATACGGAGACCACCTTATGAGAGCAAGCTCTCAACGGAGGTCTCCGTATTCACAAAACGCCCTCGCTTTCGCGAGGGCGACTCCCTGATTTTCAGATCTTTGCGGAGAGTGAGGGATTCGAACCCCCGGAGGCTTTCACCTCAACAGTTTTCAAGACTGCCGCCTTAAACCACTCGGCCAACTCTCCTGAATCTTTTCAGACTTTGCTTCCTTAGGAGCGTGCCTTCAAAATTCTCAGGCCTTCCCCTCAGAAAGGACTGCAAAGGTAGTCAAAAAGAAACAGACTGCAAATATTTTTTCGACTTTTTTGCTATTTTTTGCGACTCTTGCCTCCCGAAACTGTATTCTTCGCTTCCTGCGTGCCGTCAGTCTCCGGTGCAGGCTTGCCGTCCTGGGCGAAGAAATGGTACTGGAAGAAAATAAGGTAGAACGTACCTACCGTCACGCAGCTGTCAGCGAAATTGAAGACAGGCTCGAAGAACTTGAAGGGACGTCCTCCCAACCACGGCATCCAGTCAGGCCAAGTCGTGTCGATGAGCGGGAAATAGAACATGTCCACCACCTTTCCGAAGAGAAACGGGGCATAATGCCCTCCGAATGAGGCTACCTCGTATGGAGTTGACTCAGAGAAGACAAGGCCATAGAAAAAACAGTCAAAGATGTTTCCGAGAGCGCCGGCGGTGATGAGCGTAAGCCCAACCAGCACTCCGGTCGGAGTCGACGGCCGTTTGCAGAGCTTGCTTATCCACCAGACGAGAACGCTGAAAAGCACGATTCTGAACAGCGAGAGAAGAAGTTTGCCGAACCAGCCGCCGAACTTCATTCCGAACGCCATCCCCTCATTTTCTATGAAATAAATCTTGAACCAGTCGCCGATGACGTCAAAATGCTCGCCAAGAGTCATGTTCGTCTTGACGAGTATCTTGATAACCTGGTCTATGACAACGAGGGCAACGCCCAAAACTATGAGCCATTTACCCTTTGACATCCTGAACTTCATGGAGAAAACCTACTGTTTCTTGTTCAGCATCTCCTTGGCCTCGACCGTCAGCGTAGCATGAGGGACAAGGCGGAGCCGCTCCTTCGGGATGAGTTTGCCGGTGACGCGACAGATGCCGTAGGTCTTGTTCTCGATGCGCACGAGAGCCGCCTCAAGGTTCTGGATGAACTTGTACTGGCGCTGCGCAAGCTGACCGGCCTCCTCCTTGGAAAGAGCGCTCGCGCCCTCTTCCATAGCCTTGTAGGTCGGAGCAGTGTCGTCAATGTCATTGCTTGAGGCATGAGTCACCACCGCACGCAGGGTGTTATATTCCTCTTTAGCCTTGGCAAGCATGTCAAGTATTATTTTCTTGAATTCCTGCAGTTCCTCATCGCTGTAGCGGACCTGTACATCAGGATCATTGGTTTTCTTTTCTTCTGCCATAATATAGAAGTTTTAATGTTAGTTTTATATCTTCTCAACACTTATGTTCACCGTGCCTTCGCCCCATTCGACGTCGACACCCGACGGCGCGTCAGCCATGACCACGCTGACAGCAAGAGTCTGCGAGGCCACGTAATCGGCATAAGCGGAGAGAGCGTCAGCAATTTCCTTGCTAAACTCCGGCACTCCGGCAAAAATGCCTACACGAACCCTGTCAGTCACCTCGAACCCGCTGTCCTTGCGGAGGTTCTGGATCCTGTTTATGAGTTCACGAGCCGTGCCCTCGCGGCGGAGTTCGTCAGTGACGGTGATGTCAAGCGCGAGCGTGAGCGGCCCGTCACTCGCGACGAGCCAGCCCGGCATGTCCTCGGAAGTAATCTCGTAATCCCCCTTCTTCAGGACGACGTCGCCCGAAGGAAGGCCCAGCGTGTATTCGTCCGAAGCCTCGATTGCCGCGATGACCTCCTGCGAAAGCTGCGGGAACGCGGCCGCAATCTCTTTCATCTGCTTGCCGTAAATCTTGCCGAGAGTCTTGAAATTAGGCTTTATCTTCTTCGTGATGATGCCCGCCGTATCGTGGATAAACTCGGCATCCTTCACATTCACCTCACCGAGAAGAAGCGTCTTCACCTTTTCAAGCTGCTCCTTTACCTTGTCGTTCAGAACAGGAATGACGAGCTTCGAGAGCGGCTGACGAACCTTGATGTTCACCTTGCGTCTGAGCGCGAGCACCATGGAAGAGGCTCTCTGCGCAAGTTCCATCCTCTCTTCAAGATCCTTGTCGACCACAGCCTCATTATACTGCGGCATAGGCACATAGTGAACGGAACGTGAATCTCCGGTCTCCCCTCCCGTAAGGTCGAGATAGAGCCTGTCCATAAAGAACGGCGCAATCGGAGCGGCGAGCTTAGAAACAGAAAGAAGAACCTCATACAAAGTCTGATAGGCGGAGAGTTTGTCCGCATCCATCGTGCCTCCCCAGAAGCGCTTCCTGCCGAGGCGCACATACCAGTTGCTCAGGTGGTCACAGACAAATTCCTGGATGAGACGGCCGGCCTGGGTCACGTCATAGTCTTCGTATGCGGCGACGACATCCTTAACGAGAGTGTTCAGGAGCGATATTATCCACCTGTCAAGCTCCGGACGCAGGGCGTATGGCACGAGTTCGGCCGAAGAATCGAAGCCGTCAACGTTTGCATAGAGCGCGAAGAACGAATATGTATTGTAGAGAGTTCCGAAGAATTTCCTGCGGATCTCGTCAACTCCCGCCTCGTCGAAACGGAGATTGTCCCAAGGCTGCGAGTTCGTCAACATATACCAGCGAAGCGCGTCAGCCCCGTATTTGTCAAGTTGGCCGAACGGATCCACGGCGTTCCCGAGCCTCTTGCTCATCTTGTTGCCGTCCTTGTCAAGCACCAAGCCGTTGGAAATCACGCGCCTGAATGCACAGGTCCCGCTTACCATGGTGTGGATTGCATGGAGCGTGTAGAACCATCCGCGCGTCTGGTCAACGCCTTCCGCAATGAAGTCCGCCGTGCAGCCGAAATCCTTGCTTCCCAAGTTCCGCAGTCCTTCCTGCGCGTATGGCATTGCGCCGGAGTCGAACCAGACATCAATCAGGTCGCTCTCGCGAACCATCTTCTTCCCTGATTCGGAAACAAGGAATATATTATCGACATACGGCCTGTGAAGGTCGATTCTGTCATAGTTTTCCTTGGACATATCCTCCGGCACGAATCCCTTGTCTTTCAAAGGATTGGTACTCATCACACCGGCAGCCACGGACTTTTCAATCTCCGTATAGAGTTCCTTCAGGGAGCCGATGCACTTCTCCTCCTTGCCGTCCTCGGTGCGCCAGACAGGGAGCGGTGTCCCCCAATAGCGGCTGCGGCTGAGGTTCCAGTCCTGGATGTTCTCCAGCCATTTGCCGAAACGCCCGATGCCGGTTGACTCCGGCTTCCAGGTGATTGTATTGTTCAGCTCTATCATCTTGTCCCTCACCGCGGTTGTCCGGATGAACCATGAGTTCAGCGGATAGTAGAGCACCGGCTTGTCGGTTCTCCAGCAGTGCGGATAGGTGTGCACGTGTTTTTCTATCTTGAATGCCTTGCCCTGAGACTTGAGCATCATGCAGATGTCCACGTCAAGGGTAGGCGCATCGGGAGCAAGAGAGGAGTCATAGGCGTTCTTGACATATCTCCCTGCCCATTCGGCATAGTCCGGGGACACGTGTTTCGCCGCATAATCGGGATCAAGATCCTCAATGCGGAAGAACCTGCCCTGCCGGTCAACCTGCGCATAGCGGTCGCCGTTGCGGTCAAGCACCATAATCGGAGGTACGCCTGCCTGCTTGGCCACCTTGTTGTCGTCCGCACCGAAGGTAGGGGCGATGTGGACAATGCCGGTCGTGCCCTCCTCAATCGTGACGTAGTCGCCGCCGATTACGCGGAAAGCCCCGTCGGTCTCAGGAGAGAACCAAGGAATAAGCTGATGGTACTTGATGCCGAGCAGTTCGCTGCCCTTGAACTCTCCGTCGAGAATCCTGAACGGAACGAGCTTGTCCCCCGGCTTGTAGTCCTCCATCGAAAGATCCGCGGCCTTCGGGTTGAACCAGCTGCTGACCAAGGCCTTGGCGACCACATAAATCGCCTGCTTCCCGGAATATGGGTTGAAGGACTTCACGCGTACATAGTCGATGTTCGGACCCACGCAGA
>ERZ808246.505-NODE-505-length-32338-cov-4.917046_pt1 | contig 32338 bp, 29 predicted proteins | sample MGYA00521083_ERZ808246 | MGnify/ENA primary metagenome ERZ808246 (study PRJEB31516, sample SAMN03275577) | gut metagenome | biome: mammalia-associated habitat; material: feces | host: Papio cynocephalus | place: Kenya | collected 2012-07-07 ...
TAACGGAACGGCCGGAGTAGTCCACGCGCTTGCCCAGCAGGTTCTGACGGAAGCGGCCCTGCTTACCCTTGAGCATATCACTCAGGGACTTTAGGGCGCGGTTATTGGCGCCGGTGACGGGACGGCCGCGGCGGCCATTGTCGATGAGGGCGTCCACCGCCTCCTGGAGCATGCGCTTTTCATTGCGGACGATGATGTCCGGGGCCTTCAGCTCCATAAGGCGCTTCAGACGGTTATTGCGGTTGATGACCCGGCGATACAGGTCATTGAGGTCGGAGGTGGCGAAGCGGCCGCCGTCCAGCTGCACCATGGGGCGCAGCTCCGGGGGAATGACGGGCAGCACGTCGATGATCATCCACTCGGGCTTATTGCCGGAGAGGCGGAAAGCGTCCACCACCTCCAGGCGCTTGACGATACGGGCCTTCTTCTGGCCGGAAACGGTCTTCAGCTCCGCATGGAGCTCCTGGCTCAATGTCTCCAGGTCCACCTGCTGCAGCAGCTTCTTCACGGCCTCGGCGCCCATGCCGGCGTCAAAATCGTCCTCGTATTTCTCGCGCATATCCCGGTATTCCTTCTCGGAGAGGATCTGATTGCGCACCAGGGGGGTTTCCCCGGGATCGGTGACTATATAGGCGGCGAAATACAGCACCTTCTCCAAAATGCGGGGGCTGATGTCCAGCAGCAGGCCCATGCGGGAGGGGATGCCCTTGAAGTACCAAATGTGGCTGACGGGGGTGGCCAGCTCAATGTGGCCCATGCGCTCCCGGCGCACCTTGGCACGGGTGACCTCCACGCCGCAGCGGTCGCAGATCTTGCCCTTGAAGCGGATCTTCTTATACTTGCCGCAGTGGCACTCCCAGTCCTTGGTGGGCCCGAAAATGCGCTCGCAGAACAGGCCGTCCCGCTCGGGCTTGAGGGTGCGATAGTTAATGGTCTCGGGCTTCTTTACCTCGCCGAAGGACCACTCACGGATCATTTCCGGAGAAGCGATACCGATTTTAATTGCATCAAACGTTGCGTAACTCATTGTAAAAGCTCCTCCCTTCCTTAATACTCATCTTCTTCGTCGGCGCTGTCAAAGGAAGCGTCCACTTCCTCGTCGTCGACCTCTCCGTAACCGGCATCGGCCAGCTCATCCTCGTCGGCATAGCGCGGCTGGCGGTCATCGTCAGCATCCATGCGGGCCAGGTTGAAGGTATCCAGGGCGTCCTCGTCCTCCTTCAGCTCGATCTCGTTGCCGTTCTCGTCCAGCACCTGGATGTCCAGGCACAGGGACTGCAGCTCCTTGACCAGCACCTTGAAGGACTCGGGCACGCCGGGGGTAGGCACGTTGTGGCCCTTGACAATGGCCTCATAGGTGCGGACACGGCCGGTGACATCGTCGGACTTCACGGTCAGGATCTCCTGCAGGGTGTAGCTGGCGCCGTAAGCCTCCAGGGCCCAAACCTCCATCTCGCCGAAGCGCTGGCCGCCGAACTGGGCCTTGCCGCCCAGAGGCTGCTGGGTGACCAGGGAGTAGGGGCCGGTGGAGCGGGCGTGTATCTTATCATCCACCAGGTGGTGCAGCTTCAGGAAGTACACATAGCCCACGGTGACCTTATTATCAAAGCGTTCGCCGGTGCGGCCGTCATAGAGCCAGCTCTTGCCCTCGGGATCCAGGCCCGCCTGCTCCAGGGCGGCGGCGATGTCCTTATCGGTGGCGCCGTCGAAAATGGGGGTGGCCACCTTCCAGCCCAGGGTCTTGGCAGCGTAGCCCAGATGGACCTCCAGCACCTGGCCGATATTCATACGGGAGGGAACGCCCAGGGGGTTCAGCACGATGTCCAGGGGCGTACCATCGGGTAGGAAGGGCATATCCTCCTGGGGCAGGACCCGGGAGACAACGCCCTTGTTGCCGTGGCGGCCGGCCATCTTGTCGCCCACCTGGATCTTGCGGCGCTGGGCGATATACACACGGACCACCTCGTTGACGCCGGGCCCAAGCTCATCGCCGTTTTCACGGGTGAAGACCTTGGCGTCCACGATGATGCCGCTCTCGCCGTGGGGCACCTTCAGAGAGGTGTCACGGACTTCCCTTGCCTTTTCACCGAAGATGGCCCGCAGCAGGCGCTCCTCGGCGGTGAGGTCGGTCTCGCCCTTGGGGGTGACCTTGCCCACCAGGATGTCCCCGGCGTGGACCTCGGCGCCCACGCGGATGATGCCGCGCTCGTCCAGATCCTTCAGGGCATCCTCGCCCACGTTGGGGATGTCCCGGGTGATCTCCTCGGGCCCCAGCTTGGTATCCCGGGCGTCAATTTCATATTCCTCGATATGGATGGAGGTATACAGGTCCTCCTTCACCAGCCGCTCGTTGAGCAGCACGGCGTCCTCGTAGTTATAGCCTTCCCAGGTCATGAAGCCCACCAGGATGTTCTGGCCCAGGGCGATCTCGCCCTGCTCGGTGGCGGGGCCGTCGGCCAGGACCGTGGGGTCGTCGCCGCCGTGGACCCGCTCGCCTACGGAGACGATAGGCTTCTGATTGATGCAGGTGCCGTGGTTGGAGCGGAGGAACTTGATGAGCTTATACTCCTTGGTCTCGCCGCTGTCGTACTTGACGGAGATGGCACGGGCGTCTACCTTGGTGACGACACCGTCGCCCTCGGCCAGGACGGCCACCTCGGAGTCCAGGCAGATCTTATGCTCCATACCGGTGCCCACAATGGGGGCGTGGGGCTGCAGCAGAGGCACGGCCTGGCGCTGCATGTTGGCGCCCATGAGGGCGCGGTTGGCGTCGTCGTTGGGCAGGAACGGGATCATGGCGGTGGCGATGGACACCATCATACGGGGGGAGATGTCCATATAGTCCACATACTGGGGCTCCACCTGGATGATCTCATCCCGATGGCGGCAGGTGACGCGCTTGGCGGTGAGGTGACCCTCCTCGTCCACAGGCTCGGCGGCCTGGCAGACCACATACTGGTCCTCCACGTCGGCGGTCATGTAATGGATCTCATCGGTAACTCTGCCGGTCTCGTGGTCCACCATGCGGAAGGGGGCCTCGATAAAGCCGTACTCGTTGACCCGGGCGTAGGTGGCCAGGTAGGAGATCAAACCAATGTTGGGACCTTCGGGGGTCTCAATGGGGCACATGCGGCCATAGTGGGAGTAGTGAACGTCACGGACCTCCATGTTGGCGCGCTCGCGGCTGAGGCCGCCGGGGCCCAGGGCGGACAGACGCCGCTTGTGGGTCAGCTCCGCCAGGGGGTTGGTCTGATCCATGAACTGGCTCAGGGGGCTGGAGCCGAAGAACTCCTTGATGGCGGCCGTAACGGGCCGGATATTGATAAGGCTCTGGGGAGTGACCACATCCAGGTCCTGGATGGTCATGCGCTCGCGGATGACCCGCTCCATACGGCTAAAGCCGATGCGGAACTGGTTCTGCAGCAGCTCGCCCACGCAGCGCAGGCGGCGGTTGCCCAAATGGTCGATATCGTCCTTGGTGACCAGGCCGTGAGCCAGGGCGTTCATATAGTTGATGGAGGCGAGAATATCGTCCACGATGATGTGCTTGGGCACCAGCTGATCGGCGTGGAGCTTGCACTGGTCGATGAGCTCCTGGCCCTGATACTGGCCCAGCAGCTCCTGCAGCACGTCAAAGCGCACCCGCTCCTTGATGCCGCAGGCGGCCTTGGGATCGAAGTCCACATAGCGGCTCATGTCGCACATGCGGTTGGTGAAGATGCGGACGGTGGCGCCGTCATCGGCCAGGACGGATACTTCGCCCACGCCGATGGCGTCCAGCTCCCGGCACTCCTTGCCGGTGAGGACATGGCCCTCGTCAAAGAGGATCTCGCCGGTGGCGGGGTCGGCCACGGGCAGGGCCAGCTTGCGGTCCCGGGCGATGGACCAAAGGGTCAGCTTCTTGTTGAACTTATAGCGGCCCACGATGCTCAGGTCATAGCGCCGGGGATCGAAAAAGAGATTATTCAGCAGGGTCTCGGCGGAATCCAGCGTGGGGGGCTCGCCGGGGCGCAGCTTGCGGTAGATCTCCAGCATGGCCTCCTCATAGGTCTTGCAGCCGTCCTTTTCCAGGGTGGCCACGATGCGCTGGTCATCACCGAAGCGGTCCAGGATCTCGCTGTCGGTCTTCAGACCCAGGGCGCGGATGAGGCAGGTGATGGGGAGCTTGCGGTTTTTATCGATACGGACCCAAAACACCTCGCTGGTGTCGGTCTCGTACTCCAGCCAGGCGCCCCGGTAGGGGATGACCGTGGACGTCAGCAGGGGCAGGTCGGTCTTCAGGTCCACTTCCTTGCCGTAGTAGATGCCAGGGGAACGGACGATCTGGCTGACCACCACGCGCTCGGCGCCGTTGATGACGAAGGTGCCGGAGTGGGTCATCAGGGGGAAATCACCCATGAAGATCTCCTGCTCCTTAATTTCACCCGTCTCCTTATTGTGCAGGCGCACGCTCACCTTCATGGGGGCCGCGTAGGTGGCGTCCCGGGCCTTGCACTCCTCCACATCGTACTTGGGCTGCTCGTTCATGCTGAAGTCGATGAAGCTCAGCTCCAGGTTGCCGGCATAGTCGCTGATGGAGGCCACATCCGTGAACACCTCCCGCAGACCGGTATCCAGGAACCACTGGTAGCTCTTCTTCTGGATCTCCAGCAGGTTGGGCATCGCCATGACCTCTTCGTGTCTGGCAAAATTCTTGCGCAGGGTTTTGCCGTAATACTTGTCCTTGGCCATCTTCAATACTCACGCCTTTCTTGCTTTTATCTCAACTTGATTTGCTTACTGCTTTCAGGGCTATTAGCGGGATGCGCGCCGGGGTTTTGCGTGACACGCACGGGCTTGTTGTTTCTTTTGCAGCCCGCCCGCTTGTATTTTCCATCGGGAGATGGTATCCTATGAACAGATTTTAAAAGGGGATATGCCCCCACTATCCGAACATAATCGATTCATTATAGCAGGTCAAGCGTCTGCTTGTCAATAGGTTTTTGCGGTTTTCCGGGCTGTGGCCCGGATTTTTTGTTTTTACGCAGCGGAAAGGGGGATTGCGGATCTCCGCATCGGCGCACAATGGCAGCCCTTGTTGGCGGAGGCACGAGATCGGCCCCAGGATAAAACCAGCCCCCTGCGCGGCTGTTTCTGCCGCGCAGGGGGCTGCTCTTTATAATATGCAATCCAATTATGGCATCTTGGGTTCGTCTGTGGGGGCGGAGGGTTCCTGGGTTTTGGGGGCCAGGGCCTCCACGGCTTCCGCCGCTTCGGCATTGGCGCCCTCGCTATAGGTCAGGTCACTCTCGGTGACCTTGCGCAGCTCCTTACGGCTGATGATGTCGTACATGCAGGGCACCACCAGCAGAGTCATGAGGGTAGCGTAGACCAGGCCGCCGATACACACCAGGGCCATGGGCTGCATCAGTGCCGTGCCCGCATCTCCGCCGAAGGCCATGACCAGCAGGCCCAGAATCGTCGTGATGGAGGTCATGAGGATGGGCCGCAGGCGGGTGACGCCGGCCTCGATGATGGCCTCCCGCCGACCCATACCCTCCAGGCGCAGCTGGTTGATATAGTCCACCAGCACGATGCCGTTGTTGACGATGACGCCCACCAGCATCACAAAGCCGATGAGGGACACCACGCTCAGCTCCACCCCGCTCACCAGCAGGATGAGAAAGCCGCCGGTGAAAGCCAGGGGGATGGTGAACATGACGATGAACGGCGACTTTAGGGACTGGAACTGGGCCACCATCACCAGGTACACCAGCAGGATGCCCAGCACCAGCATCAGCAGCAGCTGCTGCATGGCTTCCATGATGGTCTCGTTTTCGCCGCTGAACTCCGTGGTCACTCCGTCGGGCAGGGTGAGCCCCTCCACCGCCCGGATGGCCGCGGCGGACACCTTGGTCACGTTATGGTCCTCATCCACCTGGGCCGTCACGTTGATGCAGCGGCGCTGCTCCTGGCGGTTGATGGTATTGAGGCTCACGGTGCGCTCCATGGCAGCCACGTCCCCCAGGCGGAAGCTCTCACCGGAGCCGCCGGAGGACGCGCTCCCCAGGGCGGCGGCGGAACCGCCCGCGGAACCGCTCATCGAGCTGCCGGTCACGGAGCCGCCCATGGCGCTGCTCATGGAGGAGCCGGGAGTTATCTCCAGGTCCAGCAGATGGTCCAGATCCACCGTCCGCTCCTCCGGCAGGGCGATGGTGACGGACATATCCTGGCCGTCCAGGGTCATATCCGAGCCGCTGGCGGAGGTAGACAGGGCCGAAGCCACCTGCATATACACCTGCGCCACGGTCATGCCGTGCTCCATGGCCTTGGCCCGGTCCACCGTCAGGTGGACGGCGGGCACCGCATCGGTCAGGCCGTCGGACACGGTCTGCACGCCCTCCACAGCGCCGATGGCCTCCCCCACGGTTTTGGCCGCCGCCTGCAGGTCCTCCATATTCTCGCCGTAGACCCGCAGGGAAATGCCGCTGCCGGTCATCATTTGGGTCATGCTGTCCGCCGCACCGGCGTAGGACACCTCACACTCCATATCCCGGCACAGCTCCGCGATCTTCTTGCCGGCGGCATCGCCGCTCTCCCCCTCGGGGACGATGACATAGGCGGTGACATCATAGGCGCCGGTGCTGCCGTCCATGCCCGACATGGACATGCCCGTGCCGGAGGACATAGCCGCGCCTACGGTCTGCACATTTTCAACGGTCATGGCCCGGCGGGTCACCTCGTCCGCCAGCTCCGCCGCCTTTTCATAGCTGCAGCCCTCGGGCATGGTGACGGTGACGCTGACTGTGTTCAGGTCGATCTTCGGCATGAACACGAAGCCCCGCTGCAGCGTCAGCAGTGCAGAGCCCACCAGCAGCACCACCGCCGCCCCCAGCACCACGGCCTTGTGCCCCAGGGACCAGGACACGGCTCTGCGGTAGCCGGGATAGACCTTATCCAGCAGGCCGGGCTTGATGGGCTTATTCTTTTTCAGCATCCCCGCCGCCATGGCCGGTACCAGGGTCAAGGCGATAACAAGGCTGGCCATGAGCGCGAAGGTCATGGTCAGGGCCAGGTCCGTGAACAGCTGCTTGGTGATGCCCTCCACAAACACGATGGGCAGGAACACGCACACGGTGGTCAGGGTGGAGGAGGTGATGGCCCCCAGCACCTGGCCCGCGCCGGCCACCGCCGCCTGGCGGACATTGGCCCCCTTAGCCCGAAGCCGGTAAATATTCTCAATGACCACCACGGAGTTATCCACCAGCATGCCCACCGCCACGGCCAGACCCGACAGAGAGATCATATTGATGGTCACGCCGCAGAAGTACATGAGCACCACCGCGAAAATCACGCTGATGGGAATGGACACCAGGGTGATGACGGTGGGGCGCAGGTCCTTCAAAAACAGGTACAGGATCAGTATGGCGAATAGGGCGCCCCAGGCCAGGCTGGAAAAGATGGAATTGATGATGATGCGGATATAGTCCCCCTGGTCCATGAGGGGGGTGAACTCCAGGCCGTCATACTCCTGCTTCAGCTCATCAAACCGGGCGGAAATGTTCTCCGACACCTCCGCCGTGGCGTAGGTGGACTGCTTATTGAACATAACGATGACGCCGTTCTCCCCGTTGAGCTTGGCGTAGATCTCCCCGGAGTTATCGGTGACGAACACCTCCGCCACGTCCTCCAGCCGGATGGGCTCCACGCCCTCCATGCCCAGGTCGAACAGCACCAGCTGCTGCAGCTCCTCCCGGGTGGAGATATTGTCCCCCACGGAGACCATGTACTGCACGCCGTCCTGCTCCACATAGCCCGCCGGCATGGAGAAATTCTGCGCCGTCAGCAGCGCGCTGACGGTGCTCAGCTGCAGGACGCTGTCCAGGTTCGTCTGCTCCAGGGCGGAGGAGCGGCTCTGCTCCAGGGTCGCAAGGCCCGACTCCACCTGGGTCAGGGCGCTGTCGATCTGCACATTGCCGGAGACGATCTGCTGGGCGCCGTCGGCCACGGTCATGGCGCCGGAGGTGATCTTCTCCACCAGCTCTGCCACGACACCGTTATCCTCCTTAAACCGCCGGAGCTCCTCCTGCAGGTCCTGCAGCTGCCGGGCGGTCTTTTCGATCTCCTCCTGCAGCCGGTCCCAATCGGTGCCCAGGGCGGCCAGGCGCAGCTCCAGCTCCGCCAGCTCCGACTCCAGGCGGATATAGCCGCTCTCAGCCTTGATGGCGGCGATCTGTTCCTCCTTCTGCTCCGCAGTCAAGCCGGGGTCATTTTTAACGGCGGCAATGCGGATGTCATAGGCCGCCTTTTCCGCATCCAGCTCCGTCTTGCGCTGCAGGACGGTCTGCAGCTCGTTCAGCTTTTCCTGCAGCTGGTTCTGCCGGGCGTCCATCTGCCGCAGGCTGTCCCGCACAGACTCCAAAGCCCGGGTGGCCGCCTGGGTCACGGCGCCCGCCTCCGCCGTGCGGATGGCAGCCTTGGCATCCAGCAGCCGGCTGCGGGTCTGCTCCAGCTGGGCCTGGGCGGCATCCAGCTGTCCGTTTACCGCGGCGGCCAGCTTCTCGGACAGGGCGTCCAGCTTCTCCTGGCTGAGGATCACGTTCATCTGCCGCTGCAAAATGCCGCTGACGGTCACGCTGGCCACACCCGTGATGCCCTCCATCTTATTGGTCAAGGTCTTTTCCACGAACTCCGACAGCTCCGCAACGTCCATGCCCTCCCGGGACACGGCGGCGACCTCCACCGGCAGCATGGAGGGATTGATCTTCAGCACATAGGGCGTGCCCACGGAATCATCCCAGCTGCCCTGGAGGGCGGCGATCTTCTGCTGGATATCCACGCCGGTGGAGTCCATGTTCACTCCCTGCTCAAACTCCAGCACCACCATGGACATGCTGTTCTGGCTGGAGGAGGTAATATGCTTGATCTCATTCAGCGTGGCCATGGACTGCTCCAGGGGCTTGGTGACATCCGCCTCCACCGTTTCCGGGCTGGCGCCCATGTCGGTGGTCACAATGACCACATAGGGGAAATCCATGTTGGGCAGCAGGTCCGGCGTCATCTTGAGATAGGCTACTACGCCCAGCACCAAGATGGCCAGCACCGCCACAAACACGGTGAGAGGCTTTTTTACGCTGAATTTCGGCATCCGGTCCACTCCTTTTTTGAGAAACATTGACCCATATTACATCATTGCAAGCAGTTTAGCATGGCGCGAAAATTTTTTCAAGCGGCGTCGGGCACTATTTACGAAACCGTTACAAAAGCTAAACAGGCAGCAGGGCTCCCGGGCGGTTTTTGCGGGTATTGGGTCCCCGGAGCCGCCTGGGGGCGGTAACCCCCCCGGCGGGCCTTTTCACCGCGCAGAGACGGGCCGCCTGCATAAGCAAACGGCCCGTCTCTTGAAGGGGGGGTATGGGAGAAACTTATTACTTGGCGGCGTCGGCGGCTTTGGCCTCCTCCTCCGCGTCGATGGTGGCCATATGGTCCAGCATACGCACCACCTGGCAGCTGTAGCCCCACTCATTGTCGTACCAGGCAATGAGCTTGACAAAATCGTGGTCCAGCATCAGGCCCGCAGTCTCGTCAAAAATGCTGGGGCAAGGATTGCCAATGAGGTCCGTAGACACCAGCTGATCCTTGGTATAGCCGATGATGCCCTTCATATTGGTCTCGCTAGCGTGGCGGATCTCATAGCAGATCTCGGCATAGGTGGTGGGGCGGGAGAGCTTGGCAGTCAGGTCCACCACAGACACATCGGCAGTGGGCACCCGGAAGGACATGCCCGTCATCTTGCCCTTCAGAGAGGGGATGACCCGGCCCACGGCCTTGGCGGCGCCGGTGGTGGAGGGAATGATATTATTGAGGATAGAGCGGCCGGTACGCCAGTCGCTGCCGCCCCGGGAGTCCACGGCCTTCTGCTTGGCAGTGGAGGCGTGGATGGTGGACATGAGGCTCTGCTCAATGCCGAACACCTCGTGGATCACATAGGCCAGGGGCGCCAGGCAGTTGGTGGTGCAGCTGGCGGCGGAAACCACCTTCATATCCGGCCGGTAGAGCTTGCTGTTGATGCCGTAGACGAAGGTAGGCGTGGCCTCGTCCTTGGCCGGGGCGGTGAGCAGCACCCGCTTGGCGCCGCCCTTGAAGTGGCGGGAGGCCTTTTCGGTGGTGTTGTTGGCGCCGGTACACTCCAGGATGTACTCCGCGCCGCACTGGCTCCAGGGAATCATGGCGGCGTCGTTCTCGCTGAACACGCGGATCTTGTGGCCGTTGACCACCAGGTTGCCGTCCAGATTCTCCACGGTGCCCTCAAAGTTGCGGAACACGGAGTCGTACTTCAGCAGGTACACCATGTAGTCGATGTCTGCCTTGCGCAGGTTGATGCCGCACACGTCGAACTTCTCCGGGCTCTTCATCAGGATCCGCAGAAGCACGCGGCCGATGCGGCCAAAACCATTGATGCCGATCTTAATTGCCATACGCCTAAAACCTCTCTTTATCCTCAGTCTTCAGCCCCGAAAGCGGGCCGATCTTTTCTAAATCCATTATATCATGGCCGCGGCGTTTGTCTTGTGCAATTTCCAAAAATCATTGACGAAAATAATTCGTTATCCCCTCCCCTTTTGTGGAAACTACATAAAAAAATTCAAAATCATACCCTAACATTCCATACATTTCAAATGAGCAAATCCAATTTTCGCCCCCCAAAAAAGGGCGCCTGGACTTGTGCATACGGACGGGGAAAAACAGCGCCCGGAAGGGGCAAAAAATGCCCTTGCCCGGGGCAAAGGCAAGGCGGAGGGCGGGTGGCGAATTGCTGTACCCGCAACGTCGGTCACCGGCTCGCAATGACAGGGTTTGCAGGGAGTGCAATGCAAGCCCGGCGAGGCGAGAGTGCGCCGCCCTGCGGGATACGCGGAAATTTGCATGAGCCCGGTGTGGGTCGTCCAGGAGGCCGACCCCTACGCGCCGTCTGTCGGTGGAAATCCGCAGGGGCGGCATCCACAACGTCCCAAAGCGGTAGACGCAGAGATTTCCCCTGTCGGGACGGGCAGCACAAGCGCGGAGCGCATCGCGGACGGAGGCGCAGGGGCCATTCGAAAGCAAAGGCAGATTTTACAGCGTCAAGTTCGCGTGGCCGGGCCGATGTAATAAGATCGGCCCCTACAAAACGGCTTGTATGGCAGGACCTGCAGGCCCTGCCGCCGGGGGACGCTCCTCCCAAAACGAAAAAAACCGCCCCGCACGGTGTGCGGAGCGGCTGAAGCTTTTTACCGGACAGTCCGGTTGAAGCTCATGCTGTTTTTCTGCATATGTACGTCCAGGGTCACCCGGTCGGCCCGGATATAGCTGCAGGTATACTCATAGATACGGCCGTCCTCGGTCTTGGTGCGGCGCTGGTGGTAAAACGCGCAGCTGCCCTGGGGCACATGGAGCAGGTTGGCCCGTACCTCGTCCAGCACCACCGCCTCGTAGGTATCCTCCGCCGCGGCGGGGGTGATGCCCACATGGTACAGGAGGCTGTATATACTATGGGTCTGCACCAGCTCCCGGGTGAGATTGGGATAGAGGAACTGGGGATAGTAGCTGGTCTCCAGGATCAACGGCTCCCCGTCCACATTACGCACACGGGTGAAGCAGTACACCGTGGTCCCCTCCTGGAGCTGCATTTTCCGGCTGATCTCCGGGGGCGGCACGATGATGCCGAAATCCACCATGGTGGACGAGGGCACCTTGCCCATGGAGGAGATCTCCGTGGTGAAGGAATAGCGCACGCACTTGCCCCGGGCGTTGGGATCGGCCACGAAGGTGCCCTTGCCCCGCTTGCGGACCACCAGCCCCTCCTCCTCCAGCTCGCCGATGGCCTGGCGCACCGTATTGCGGCTGATGCCCATGGTCCGGCAAAGCTCGGCTTCCGACGGCAGCAGGTCGCCCACGCCCAGTTCGCCGGAGGAAATATTCTGCTTGATAATGCCCACCAGCTGCGTATACAGCGGAATATCGCTGTCCATGCTCAGGCGGCTGGTAAGAATGGTATGGTTCTGCATAGGGATATCCTTTCCGGTACTCAACGCTTTAGGTTAAAGGTCATTCTATCATAGAAAAGGAGGGCGGTCAAGCCGCCCTCCCGCTTGTAAAAAGCCTCGCAGAGTTCACGCCCGCAGACGTGAAAAATTGGGATCATTTTTCACCGCGACCTGTGCGTGGGGAAAAATACCTCTCAGACTGCAAGTGTGGAATTTTGAGTCTTCGACTCAAAATTATGCGCGCGGCAGACTGCGGTCCCTTTGGCAGAAAAATCAAAGATTTTTCTGCCAGAGGTCTTATTTATGATCCACGGAATACATGTGCTCGATGAGGCACAGGAGCTTATCGGAGTAGCCCATCTCGTTGTCGTACCAGCTGACGACCTTGACGAAGGTATCCGTCAGAGCGATGCCGGCCTTGGCATCAAAGATGGAGGTGCGGGCGTCACCCAGGAAGTCGGAGGAAACCACAGCCTCCTCGGTATAGCCCAGAACGCCCTTCAGCTCGCCCTCGGAGGCGGCCTTCATGGCCTGGCAGATCTCCTCATAGGTGGCAGCCTTCTTCAGGTTCACGGTGAGGTCCACCACGGACACGTCCAGCGTGGGCACGCGCATGCTCATGCCGGTGAGCTTGCCGGACAGCTCCGGGATCACCTTGCCCACGGCCTTGGCAGCGCCGGTGGAGGAGGGAATGATGTTGCCGGAAGCGGCGCGGCCGCCCCGCCAATCCTTCAAGGATACGCCGTCCACGGTCTTCTGGGTGGCGGTGGTGGAGTGTACGGTGGTCATCAGACCGTCGGCAATGCCGAAGCTGTCGTTGAGGACCTTGGCAATGGGCGCCAGGCAGTTGGTGGTGCAGCTGGCGTTGGAGACGAACTGCATGTCGGAGGTGTACTTATCCTGGTTCACGCCCACCACGAACATGGGGGTATCATCCTTGGACGGGGCGGACATGACCACATGCTTGGCACCGGCGTCAATGTGACCCTGGGCCTTCTCCTTGGTAAGGAACAGGCCAGTGGACTCGATAACGTACTCGGCGCCCAGCTCCTTCCAGGGCAGGTTGTGGGGATCGCGCTCGGCGCTGACGGGGATGCTCTTGCCGTTGATGATGATGTTATTGCCCTCGGCCTTCACTTCGCCGTCAAACTTGCCGTGCATGGTGTCGTACTTCAGCATATAGGCCAGGTAATCGGCCGGACACAGATCGTTGATGCCCACGATCTCGATTTCAGGGTGGTGAATGGCCCGGCGGACCACCATACGGCCAATGCGGCCAAAACCATTGATAGCAACTTTAATACTCATTTCGAAAGCTCTCCTTCCAGGTGGAATATATCAAACATATGGTACATTCTGTATTATACCCCTCTCTCTTGAAAAATGCAATATCATTTTTCATAGTTTTCCCTTTTTTTCGACATTTATTTTTTTCACCCATTAACCAGTATTTTTTAGCATTCTTCTTGTCTTTTCGATTTATTTCTGTTATAATAATATGCTGGATTTTTTATTTTCGTTGATGTCAACAGTGGGGATAAATTCCCGCCCGCGGCAAATTCTATCGGTGAAAGGAGATTCCGCATGGATCATTCACCTCAAGAGGCGCAGCTCCTGGTCCAGGTGCTGCCCAACGTCGCCGCTCAATTCCGCACTACCCTGGGCAATATGCACGCCGCCCTGGCCCCCGGAGACAGCCCGGACGCCTGCATCCTGCGCCAGAGCTACTACCGGCTGCTGCGCACCGTTACCAACCTCACCGACGCCGTTATGCTGGCGGAGGATACTCCTCTGCCCCGGCAGGATACGGACCTGACGGCATTTTTTGACGAGCTGTGCCGCCAGGCCCGGGAGCCCCTGGCTGTCTGCGGCCTGACCCTGGAGGTCGACCTGCGCCCCCGGCAGCTGACGGCGGGTATCCACCGGGAATACACCGCCCGGATCTTCTGGAACCTGCTGTCCAACGCCGCCAAATTCACCCCCGCCGGCGGCAGCGTCCGGGTGACGCTGCTGCAGCAGGGAAACCGGGCGCTGCTGCAGGTGGCGGACACCGGCTGCGGCATCCGGCCCGATCTGCAGGACACGGTGTATGACCGCATCCTGCACACGGAGCGCATGGACCCCCTGCCCCACGGGCTGGGCCTGGGGCTGAGCCTGTGCCGGTGCTTTGCCGCGCGCCAGGGGGGCAATCTGCTGCTGCAGTCCGAGGCGGGCAAGGGCACAACCGTTATCCTCTCCCTGCCTGCGGAGCGCTGCGGCGTACAGCGGGTGCAGGATGTACCCTTCCACTATGCCGGCGGATTCCAGCCGGTGATGATGGAGCTTTCGGACGCAATGCCCTATGAGGGCTACAAGGAGAAATATCTGGACTGATACGCATGATGAACGGAAAGAAAGTTTTAGTAGCCATGTCCGGCGGGGTGGACAGCTCCGCCGCCGCTCTGCTGCTGCGTCAGCAGGGCTACGACTGTGACGGCGCCATGCTGCGCCTGTATAACGGCGAGGTGGAGGGCACCTGCTGCTCTGCCGACGATGCCGCCGACGCCCGGAGCGTGGCCTACGGCCTGGGCATGAAGTTCTACGTTTTCAACGAGACGGAGCGGTTTGCCCGGGATGTGATGGACCACTTCGTGGCCGAATACTGCGCCGGGCGCACCCCCAACCCCTGCATTGACTGCAACCGCTGCCTGAAATTCGGCGCGCTGCTGGAGCGGGCGCTGCTGCTGGGGTATGATTACCTGGCCACCGGGCACTATGCCCGGGTGAGTTTCGATGAGGAAACCCAAAAATATCGCCTCCTCCGGGGCCGGGACCGGAGCAAGGATCAGAGCTACGTTCTCTACCAGGTGGGTCAGCACCAGCTGGCCCACCTGCTGCTGCCCGTGGGGGAATACGACAAGCCCTCCATCCGCCAAAGCGCCCGCCAGGCGGGGCTCATCAACGCCGACAAGTCCGACAGCCAGGACATCTGCTTTGTGCCGGATGGGGACTACGGGCGTTTTTTGCAGGAGTACGGCGGCGTGAATATGACCCCCGGCGACTTTGTGGACCGGGAGGGCCATGTGCTGGGCCGGCACAAGGGGCTGCCCTGCTACACCACCGGCCAGCGCAAGGGCCTGGGCGTTTCCGCCGGGAAGCATGTATACGTCCTGCGGAAAAACGCCCGGGACAACACCATCCTGCTGGGGGATAACGAGGAGCTGTTCACCTCCGTCCTCACGGCGGACCGGGTGAACTGGGTCAGCGGCGAGATCCCCGATGCCCCCCTCCGGGTCACCGCCAAGACCCGCTACAGCCAGACGGAGGCGGAGGCCGCCGTGCATCCCCTGCCGGATGGGCGCATCCGGGTGGAGTTCGACACGCCCCAGCGGGCCATCACCGCCGGACAGGCCGTGGTGCTCTACGACGGGGAGCAGGTTTTAGGCGGCGGCACCATCGAATAAAAAGGAAACAGACCCGCGGGTCTGTTTCCTTTTTTATCGTTCGCTCTCCCGCCACTCGTCCACATAGATCATGTCATCCACATCCCGCTGCTCTTTTTCCTCCACGGTGTATCCCTCCCTCTGTTTATATACCTGTCATTCTATGCACCGGGCCGCGAAAAAATTCCTTGCGGCGTTATTTTTTTCATGGTAAGATACAACCACGGCTCCGGTGGGCCGAAAAGCGCCGCTGCGGCGCCCCTACCGCCGCCATGTAACGATAAATATCCTCCACGGAAAGGTCGTGCCCATATGTCTCCCTCCCGCAAGCATACCGTGGCCGTGATCACCGCCTGCATCGCCTTTGTGATCTTCGGCTTCAGCTTTATGTTCTCCAGCATCGCTCTGTCCATCGCCCCCACCACGGTGCTGCTGTGCTTCCGGTTCACGGCGGCGGTGCTCACCCTGTCCCTGGTGGTGGCGGCCAACGCCCTGGTGAGCCGTATCCGGGGTAAGGCGTGGTTCTCCTTTTCTCTCCGGGGCAAGCCCCTGGGCGGCGTGCTGCTGCTGGGCCTGGTGCAGCCGGTTTTATACCTGGTGTTTGAAAACAGCAGCATCCGCTACACCTCCTCCGCCGTCACCGGCACGGTGCTGGCGGTGGTGCCGGTGATCTGCATCCTGGCGGATGTGTTCATCAGCCACGAATCCGTCACCAAGCTGCAGGTCCTGTGCGCCGTAGCCTGCGTGGGCGGTGTGGCCCTGGTGGAGACCGGCGGCGAGACCCGCATCAGTCTGCTGGGCTTCGTGTGCCTGCTGATGACCCTGGTGTGCGACGTGGGGTACTATGTGCTCAGCCGCCGGGCCTCCCAGCAGTTCAGCCCCCTGGAGGTCACCTTCGTCATGTTCCTCATGGGCATGGTGGTCTTTGTTCCGGCGGCGCTGATCCAGGGCCACGGGCAGATGGCGGAGCTGTTCCTGCCGGCCATGCAGTCCGCTCCCTTCTGGGGCAGCGTGTTCTTTTTGGGCGCGGTGTCCTCCGTGGGGGCCTACGGCCTGCTGAACTATGCCAACGCCACCCTCACCAATTCCGAGGCGTCCCTCATCGGGAACATCGGCACGGTGGTATCGGTGCTGGCGGGGGTACTGCTGCTGAAGGATCCCTTCACGCCCCTGCAGGCGGCGGGCGTTATAATCATCCTGGTCTTCGTGACCCTGGCCAACCTGCCCAAAAAGCAAAAATAAATTCTAAAAGAGAGAAGCCCCGGCGGTTTCTCTCTTTTTTTACAGCCGGTTCTTATAAATTATAAGGAACCGCGCCCCCCTGGGCCGTATAATAAGTGAAAGGCTCCCGGGCGGGCCTTTCCACCAAAGGAGGAAAGCACATGGACGCCGCTGCCAACAGCTATCGCCGTTTTCTGGACGGCGACGAGAGCGCCTTTGAGGAGATCATGCAGGAGCTGTTTGGCGGGCTGGTTTTCTTCATCAATGGCTTTGTACACGATCCCCATGCCGCAGAGGACATCGCCATCGACGCCTTTTCCGATTTGGTGGTACACCGGCACCGCTACAACTTCCGGGTAAGTCTGAAAACCTACCTCTACATGGTGGGCCGGAGCCGTGCTCTGGACTACCTCCGCCGCCGAAGGATTCTCCGCTTCACGGAGCTCTCCGAGGCCCACGGCCTGGCGGACGGCTCCGCCGCCCTGGAGGAGCTGGCCCTGGCCGATGACCGTAAGCGCCGGGTCAACGCCGCCCTGGCGCATCTGCCCCGGGACATGGCCGCGGCGGTGCGGCTGGTCTACTTTGAGGAGATGACCTACGCCGAGGCCGCCCGGGTCATGGGCAAAAGCCGCAAGCAGGTGGATAACCTGCTGTACCGGGCCAAGCGGGAGCTGCAGAGCATTTTAGGAGAGGAGGGGATGGAGCTGCTATGAGAAGCCTGCAGGAATGTCAGACGGAGGTATTCCGCCGCAGCGAAAAAAGGATCCGGACCCGCCGGCGGGCCATCCGCACGGTCATGGTCTGCGTGCCGCTGGTTTTGTGCATCACGGCCTTCAGCCTGCTTGTGCTGCCCGGGCCGGCAGGCCCCCCTGACGGAGCCGGGGCCAAGAACGGCGCCGCTTCCCCTCCCCCGGCCGTTTGCCGCATCGATGTCACCGGGCCGGGTCAGATCACATCCATTACCGACAAAGAGCGCATCCGCGCCATTACCGACACCCTTGCGGCGCTGAATAATTCCCCCGGGGCGGAGCTCTCCGACGGCAGCGACTCTGCCGGGGCAGAGGGCCACACCATCACCCTGTTTACCCCGGACGGCCCCCAGGCGGTATACCGCCTGACCGATGATACCCTGACCAACGCAGCCACCGGCGACGCTATGGCCCTGACCCGGGAGCAAAGTGCGGCGCTCTTTGCGCTCCTGGACCCGGAGGCCGCAGCCAACCCATAAAAAGGAGGTCCCCCTATGAAGAAGAAAACCCGGCTCTGGATCGCGGCAGGCGCGCTGCTGCTGATCATCCTCTTTGCCCCCATTCCCGGCAGCCCCTGCAAGGACGGCGGCACCCGGGCCTACTCGGCCCTGACCTATAAGATCGTCAAGTGGCAACGGGACACCGGGTCCGACGTTTACAAAGCCACCAAGGTCTACTGGCTGCCGAACAACTTCAAGTCCATCGACGAGCTGTGGGCCGGGGAGGAAGCCTATGCGCCCCACCACTTCACGGCCACCGTTCTGGAAATGCAGAGCGGCCACGCCCTGGTGCAGCCGGTGGAGGGCGAGATGGAGGAGAGCGTTGGCAGCGCGATCTCGGTGGATACCGCCGCCCTGGAGGACATCGGCGCCCAGGTGGGCAGCGATGTGGAGATCTACTACACCGGCAATATCCGGGAGACCTCCCCCGCGCGGCTCCAGCCCACCCGGTGGGAGATGGCCACGGATCTGCGTCACCGGGCCTACACCGGCTCCTGGCTGGATCCGGAGACCGCCCAGCCTGTGGACGAGATGATGGATCCGGTCATCATCTCCCGGATCTATTCCGACTGCTTCTTCGCCCGTCCCGTGGTCCCCATGCCCTATGAGATCAAGTTCAACGGCCAGCTGCCCCCGGAGTGGTGCGTGGGCGACCAGGTGACCTGCACCTGTGAAAACATCCTCTACGACCAGGATAACCAGCGGATGGAGGCCGATTTCATCAGCCTGGCCCCCAGCGACTGGCAGATGGACCCCAACGAGGACTATAAGCCGGTGATCTACCTCTACCCCCAGGAGGAGACGCAGGTGTCCGTGCGTTTGGCTCTGGACGGCGACCTCACCTGCACCTATCCCGCCTATAAGGACGGCTGGACCGTCACCGCCGCCCCCGACGGCACTCTGACGGACGAGCGCGGCCAAACCTACAACTACCTGTACTGGGAGGGCGAGACCTATGCCCGGTGGGACATGACCCGGGGCTTTTGCGTGAAGGGTACGGACACGGCGGCCTTTTTGGAGCAGGCCCTGGCGCAGCTGGGCCTCACCCGCCGGGAGGCCAACGAGTTCATTGTCTACTGGCTGCCCCTTATGGAGCAGAATCTCTACAACGTCATCTCCTTCCAGGCGGATGCCTATACCCAGGCGGCGCAGCTGCACATTGACCCGGCGCCGGACACCCTGATCCGGGTGTTCATGGCCTGGCAGAGCTCGGACACCTTCGTAAAGCTCCCCGCCCAGGCGCTCACCGCGCCTGCGCGCACGGGCTTCACCGTGGTGGAGTGGGGCGGCACAAAAATCTCCTGACACATGCAAAAGCCGGAGCAGCCCAAAGGGCTGCTCCGGCTTTTGTAAATTGGAACCGTTTTATAATCGTTTGAGGATGCGCCCGGCCTTCACGCCGGTGTATTTGCCCTTTTCCACGGCCACGGCGCCGTCCACCAGCACATAATCCATGCCCTGGGCCAGGACGCAGGGGTTTTCGTAGGTACCGGGCTGGTGCAGCTTTTCCAGGGCGAAGACGTTGATGTCCGCGTCCATGCCCGGAGCCAGGACGCCCTTGCCGGAAAGGCGCAGGACCTGTGCGGGCTTTTGGGTCATTTTATGCACCGCCTGCTCCGCCGTCAGCACGCCCCGCTCCTTTACAAAGTGCTCCAACAGATGCACGAAGGTGCCGTACACCCGGGGGTGCAGCATCCCGTCCGTGGGATAGGTGGAGTCGGAGATGACGTTGGAAAGGGGGCTTTGGAGAATGGTCACGATGTCCTCCTCGGAGGCCATGAAGTCTACCATGGTGATCTCGCAGTGCTCCCGCACCAGCAGGTCGCAGCAGCAGTCCAGGGGATTCTGCCCCCACATAGCCGCAATTTCCGCGATGCTCTTGCCCTGGTAGGGATGATCCTCCGGGCAGTGGAGGCTTGTGAGACGGATGCCGTCCCACCCGGCCAGCCGGGCAATGTCGTCAAAGCCGTCGCCCCGGCAGATGCGCTCCGCCAGCTCCCGGCGCACGCCCTTGTCCTGCAGGCGCTTTACCACCGCCTCTATGCCGCCGGAGAGGAAGTCCGGGGGCAGGATGTGAATGAGCTGGGTGGAGCCGGCGGTGTAGGGGTACACATCGCAGCCCACGTCCAGGCCCTCCTGCCGGGCCCGGTCCAGCATGGCCAGAGCCCGTGGGATCTTTACGCCCCAGTTGTCCCGGCCCATGGCCTTCAAGTGGCTGATGTGCACCGGGATGCGCAGGGCCCGGGCCACGGTGAGCATCTCCTCCAGGGCCTCCAGCACGCCGCCGCCCTCCTGGCGCATATGCACCGTAACGGGGATGTTCTGCCCCGCCAGAGGCTCCAAGGCCCGGATCAGCTCCCGGGTGGTGTAAAAGCATTCCGGGGCGTATCCCAAACCCAAAGAGACGCCCAAGGCCCCGTTGGCCAGGGCCTGCTCCATAGACCGATGGATGGACTTGTAGTGCTTGTCCTCCAAATGCTCCAGGGCGTAGCCCGCCGCACTGGCACGCAGCACCCCCGCGCCCACCAGCATGCCGGTGTGCAGCGGCGCCTCCGGCTGGCCGGCGAAATAGTCCGCCAGGGAATCCGTGGGTACCTGCTTGGGCATCTCCCCGCAGATGGGCTGCAGGTAGGCGGCGATCTCCGCCCGTCTGGCCCGGCGCATGGGCGCGGCGGACAGGCCGCAGTTGCCGTTTACAATAGTGGTCAGTCCCTGGCGCAGCTCCAGCTGGCCGAAGCCCGGCCTATAGGCCGCCAGGTCCGCGTGGCGGTGGATGTCGATAAAGCCCGGGGTCACCAGCTTTCCGTCGGCGCTGATGACCCGCCGGGCGTGGGCCCCGGGCAGGTCGCCCACCTCCACGATCCTTCCGTTTTCCACCGCCACATCGGCGGCATAGGGGGCGCTGCCGGTACCGTCCACCACGGTACCGCCCCGGATCAGCAGGTCTAGCATTCCTCTTGTCCTCTTTTCACAGAATCATTTTTCAGCAGGGGCAGCGTCACGGTAAACCGCGTCACGCCCTCCGCGCTGGTGCAGCCGATGCTGCCGCCGTGGGTCTGCACAATGCTCTGGGCGATGGCCAGACCCAGGCCGAAGCCCTCCCCGCCGGTGCGGGATTCGTCCGCCCGGTAGAACCGGTCGAACAGGTGCGGCAGCTTCTCCGCCGGGATGGTCTCCCCCCGGTTTTCCACCTGCAGGAGGGCGCTCCGTCCCTCCCGGCGCAGCAGCAGGCCCACAGACGTCCCCGCCGCGGCGTATTTCACGGCGTTGTCCAGCAGAATATCCGCCAGGCGGCGAAGCTGGGCGGCGCTGCCCCGCACCGCCAGCTCCGGCTGGATGTCGTAGGTAAGCGCCCGGCCACTTTCAAAGGCCACCGGCTCAAAGGCCAGGGCGCTCTCCAGCACCGTGTCCGACAGGTCCACGGCGCCCATGGTCTGCTTTGCCCCGCTCTCCGTCCGGGCCAGGGTCAGCATATCCTCCACCAGGGCCTTCATCCGCAGGGACTCGGCCCGGATGCCCTCCACATACTGCCGGGTCTTCTCCGGGTCCTGCTCCCCCGCCGCCAGCTCCGTGGAGGAGAGGATCACCGTCAGGGGCGTTTTCAGCTCGTGGGACGCATCGGACACGAACTGTTTCTGCTCCTGCCAGGCCCGGCGCACCGGCCGCACCGCAAAGCCCGCCAGCCAGTAGCTCAGCCCCGTCAGCACCAGCAGGGCCGCCAGGGTGACCAGCCCGCTGCGCAGCAGGAGACTGCGCATGGTGGCCCGTTCCATGGAGCAGTCGGTAAAGGCGATGCGCACCGACACGGCCCCCGCCCGGCGCATATACCGCAGGGAATAGTCCTTCAGCACACCGCTGTCGTTTTTTTCCTCCAGGGCCGCGCGCACGATAGCCAGCACCAGGTCCTGATTTTCCAGGTTATAATAGCTGCTGCCGGAGAGGCGTATCGTCCCGCCGGTATACACCTCCGCCACAAAGCAGGGCTGGCCGCTGCTGCCGGGCAGCTCATTCTTGTCGGCCTTGCCCTCCAGGGCGGCGGTGAGATGGCTCTCGCTGCTGCGCACCATCTGGCTGTGGGTGGACAGAGCCAGGACCACCAGGGCGCTCAGCAGCACCGCCGCCACCGTCACCAGGCTGATGCCCACGATCTTCAGCCGTAATTTCCGGATCATTCCTTCTCCTCCAGGCAATAGCCCACCAGCCGCACCGTGCGGATCCGCATATTGGAGCGCACCAGCTCCAGCTTTCGGCGCAGGAAGGAGATGTATACCTCCACGTTGTTGTCCTCGGCATTGGATTCATAGCCCCAGGCCTTGAGCAGCAGCTGCTCCTTGGACAGGATCTGCCCGCCGTTGCGCATGAGCATCTCCAGCAGGTCATACTCCTTGCGGCTGAGCCGGGCGCTGCGCTGGCCGCAGGTCACCTGAAACGTCCCCGGGTCCAGCACCAGGTCGCCCCGGCGGATGCAGTCGTCCCCGCCGCTCTCGCCGTTGCTGCGCCGCAGCAGCAATCGCACGCAGGCCAGCAGCTCCGGAGTCTGAAAGGGCTTGGTCAGGTAGTAATCCGCTCCCTGGTCCAGGCCCCGCACCCGGTCGCTCAGCTCGCCCCGGGCGGTGAGCATCAGCACCGGCAGGCGGCTGCCGCTGCCCCGCAGCCGCTGCAGCAGGGTGAAGCCGTCCATACCCGGCAGCATCACGTCCAGCACCAGCAGATCATAGATCCCCGACAGGGCATTATCCAGGCCCGAGACGCCGTCGTTGCTCACGTCCACGGTGTAGCCCTCCCGGCGCAGCAGCTCCTGCAGATTCTGCGCCAGTCTCTTTTCGTCCTCCACCACCAGGATCCGCATGTTCCCGCCTCCCGTTCGTTTTTCCTCTATTGTATACCGAATTAACCGCCGGGGCAATCCCCAGTATGGCAGTATGGTAATCGCCGATGCTTTAAGGAAAATTAAAATGCAAGCTTTTGGAGCCGCCCCGCCCCCAAAAAATCGGGAGAGCGGCCCATCCGCCCTCCCGGCTTGCGTTTTTTGTTTATAGGCCCCGGGGTCAAGCGCCCAGGGTCAGCAGGTCCAGCAGCGTCTGAGCTGTGGACGCAGACACCTTGAAAATGGCGGGCACATCGTTATACATGGCAAAATAGCCGTCCTCATACGCCAGGCCGATGTACACCGTGAAGCTGTCGGCGCTGCCGGTGCTGGTCAGATAGTTGACAGTGACGGTGGCCGCCGGGTCCGTCAGCCCGCAGATGGGCAGCGCGCCGGAGCTGGGGTTATAGTCCACGCAGGACTCCAGCTTCATGCCCTCGGCCAGCAGGGCCGTCAGCGCCGCCAACCGGTCGGACACGTCCGCGCCGCCACACAGCCAGCTGTCGCCCTCGCCCCGCACCAGAGTGACGTCCACCCCGCCGCCCCGGGCCTGAATATGGGTGAGCTTGTCCGCCGCTAAGGCCGGCAGCACAGGCATCTCCACCAGCTCATAGATATTCCGGTCCATGAGCTGCACCAGCGCGTCGGGCACCACATAGATCTTGTCGGTATCTCCGTCCCGGCACATGTAGTAGCCGCCGCCCTCCGCCGCCGTGCCGATCTGCAGGGACAGGCCGGAGCCGTCGTCGTTCTTGACCTCCAGGGTTCGGTCCGGCGCGTCCAGATCATAGGCGGTGATATCGCCGGGGTTTTCCAGGGGCGTCAGGGTGTTCAGGGCGCTCACCTGGTCCAGCAGCTGCTGCATCAGCGCCTGGTCCAGAGGCAGGGTGGTGTCGTCCTTCCACTGCCAGTCCCCCTCCGTGTTTTTGGTAAAGCGCAGGGTGTAGCTGCTGTTTTTGTAGATCATCTCCTGGGTGGAGGCCGTGACCAGCCCCTGGCTGTCCAGGGTGTCGGTCGGTTCCTTCTTTTTTCCGCAGGCCGTGCATGTCAGCAGCACGGCCGCTAGGATCACAATATATTTCTTCATGGATTGTCTCCTTGTTTATCAAATTGACCCGATTATAGCAGATTTCTGCCGAAAAAGGAACCCCCCTGCTAAAACTCAAAAAAAGCGGAGCGGCTTCAGCCGCTCCGCCTGGGATGTATTTCTTACAGATGGGACACGAATGCGCTGTTCACCGCCACCGTGCGGCTGATGTCCGAGGATTTGATGCTGGCGAAGATGGTGCTCATAATGGTCAAGGCCTTCTTACCGCTGACCTCCGGCTCCCGGTCATGCTCCAGGGCATCCACAAACTCGTCGATAACGCCGGAGCGAGTGGTGGGCTCAAAGCTGTAGGAGGTGGAGGTGTTGCTCATATCCCGCACCACAATGGGGGCGCCGGGATCACTGTAGATGAGCATAATGCCCTTGGTGCCGTAGAGGCAGGTGGAGTTGCACTCCTTGCCGTACACCGTCCAGCTGGCGGCCATGGTGCCCACGGCGCCGCCGTTCATGCGCAGGATGCACAGGGCGTTATCGTCCACGCCGATGAGATGTCCGTGGTCATCGTGCTTGTTGAGGGTCATGACCTTGGCGGTGGTCTCGATGACTGTCTGGCCGGTGAGATACTGCAGCAGGTCCAGCTTGTGGATGCCCAGGTCGCTGAGAGCGCCCATGGCAGCCTTGTCTTTATCGAAGAACCAGGCGTCCCGGTCCGGGGACCAGCCCTCGGGCCCGGCGTTGCCGATGGTGGTGCGGAAGGTGATGATGTCGCCGATGACGCCCGCCTCCAGCAGCTCCTTGGCCCGGCGATGCACGGGGTCAAAGCGCATATTGTGGCCCACCATTAGGTGCTTGCCGTTAAACTCGGCGGCGGCCACCATGGACTCGCACTCGGCCAGGGTCACAGCCATGGGCTTTTCCACCAGCACATGCTTGCCGGCGTAGAGGGCGGCGTTGGTGATCTCGGCGTGGTTGCGGTTCTCCACGCACACGGACACCGCGTCGATCTCCGGGTCGTTTATCAGATCGTAATAGGATTCATACACCTTGCCGCCGTATTTCTCCGCCATCTGGGCGGCACGCTCGGTGATCTTGTCGTAATAGCCCACCAGCTTGGCATCGGGGTTGGTCGCGTACTCCGGCAGGTGCCGGGTCTGGGCGATCTTGCCGCAGCCAATGATACCGATCTTAATCATAGTAGCGCCTCCTTGTGAACCTCTCGCAGATCTATTTTGAAACACAGATTATTACCTATCATGGATTATAGCAAAAATTTGGGCCCAGTGAAAGACTTTTTTTATATTTTTTCCGCTTTTTTCCGTTTTGATCCTTTCTGCCCCTTTAGCGAAAAAAGCCTTGCTATTTCCCCCGGGCAAGGGTAGAATGGCTTTGATTGAGATTAGGAGGATATTGCCCATGGTTTCCATCGTTGAAGTGACCACCCGCCGCCAGCTGCGCCGGTTCGTGGACTTCCCGAATCAGTTATATAAAGACGTACCCCAGTTCGTCCCCGCCACCTACAGCGATGATATGGATGACTGGGATCGAAAGAAAAACCCGGCCTTTTCCTACTGCCAGGCCCGCTGCTGGCTGGCCATGCGCGAGGGCGAGATCGTGGGGCGCATCGGCGCCATACTCAGCCGCAAGTCCAACGAGAAGTGGGGCACCAACCGCCTGCGCTTCACCCAGGTGGACTTTATTGACGACTTCGAGGTCTCCTCCGCCCTGTTTGAGACGGTGGAAAACTGGGCCCGGGAGCTGGGCTGCTCCGCCGTCCACGGTCCCCTGGGCTTCACGGACATGGACCGGGAGGGCATGCTGGTGGAGGGCTTTGACCGCCGCAGCTGCTTCTTTACATATTACAACCATCCCTATTATATGCAGCACATGGCGGCTCTCGGCTATGTGAAGGACGTAGATTGGGTGGAAAATCTCATCTCTGCCCCCGATGACGAAAAGACCCTGGCCCGCTGGGCCAAGCTCTCGGCCTATGTACAGCGGCGGCAGAAGCTGCACACTCTCAAGGTGCGCACCCGGCTGGAATATTTCCCGCTGCTGAAGCCCTTTTTCCAGCTGGTGAACGAGGCTTACGCCCCCCTCTACGGCACCGTGGAGCTGACTCCGGCGCAGATCAAAAAGTACAGCATGAAGTTCGCTCCCCTCATCAACCCCAAGCTTACCTGCTTTGTGCTCAACGAACAGGACGAGCTGGTGGCCTTCGGCGTCAGCGCCCCCAGCATTGCCGAGGCCCTGAAAAAGAGCCGGGGCCGGCTGTTTCCCACGGGCTGGGCCCATGTGCTCCACGCCTTCCGAAAAAACGACACCATTGATCTGCTGCTCATCGCCGTGCGGCCGGACCTCCAGGGCAAGGGCGTCAACGCCATTATCCTCAGCGAGGTGATGCAGGGCTGCCAAAAGATGGGCATCCGCCACGCCGAGACCGGCCCCATGCTGGAGGAAAATGAAAAGGTGCAGACCCAGTGGCAGAATTTCCCTCTGGAGCAGCACAAGCGCCGCCGCTGCTGGGTGAAGGAGCTGGACGCCGTTCCCGCCGCCGCGCCCCGGGAGTCCGCCTGTCAATAACGACGCATATCCCTGCACAATCTAAAAGGAACCGCTCGGGGCGCCCTCCGTAAGAAAGGTGCCCTAAGCGGCTCTTGTATCTCAGTTTAATAAGTTCTCTGAAACGGTGTAACTCATTGCGATTACGCCGTTTTCTCTTTGCTGCGCTGGGCGAGGTGCTGCCGGAAGGCTTCCTCCATCTCCTCCGGGGTCAGCTCGTGGAGGACGCCTACGCCGCTGTAATAGATGCCTAAAAGCCGCTTTCGCTTGCCGTCAAGGTATCTCGGCGCATACACCGCGATTTTCTCCACAAGCTCGTGGATCAGCTCCGGGGTCAGGGCTTTCAGCTCTGTGATTGGTAAAGAATCTGGTCGATCTGAAAAATCAAACCATTGCCCCACCGGATGAAACGCGGGCGGATAGCTCCTTCCTTGTCTACATCCAGATTGACGCAAATTTTGAAGGAGCGGTGAACGAAACATGACGTTTGCTGAGAAGTTCAAGGAAGAACGAGTAAAGAAGGAACTAACCCAGCAGCAGGTCGCGGACAGCTTGGGGATTACACGCAAAATGATCACGCCGTATGAAAAAGGGACTTCCCTGCCCCGCACACGGGACGCCTATCAGAAGATTGCCGATCTCTTCGGCGTGGATGTCAATTATCTTCTGACGGAAGATGAGGACTTTGTTGTTCAGGCAACAGAGAAGTATGGCGCGCGTGGAAAGAGACAGGCACAGGACTTGGCGGATGGTATCTCCGGTTTGTTTGCCGGCGGAACGCTTTCTGAGCAGGACAAGGATGCCGTCACGAAAGCATTGCAGGACATCTACTGGGATTCCAAAGCCCGAAACGCCAAAAAATACACACCGAAGAAATACAAATTGCATCTTGATGAGGATTGAGGGCTGTTTATTGGACTGCTGATGTTATATAATAACGGAAGAACACTAACCACGACAGGCAGAGAAAGGATGTGCATGATGAAGTACAAACCGTTCCGTTCCTCCGGTGATCTGGATAAGTCCGTCCTCAAGCATGAGCCGGTTGCCGTAGCGACCGGCGAGAGCATTGATGATGTGGCAGACGCGCTTATCCGTGCCGTTCGGGATGATCTTGCGGGAATGCCGGAATATGCGCATTGTGAAACCGCTGCGTATGCACCGGAGCCGGTCAAATCGTTTCAGCGTGTGAAACGTTACCGATATGAGATGACGGGTATTGTCTACCCGAAATACGTCGAAGAGAACATCTTGATTGACTACGGAGTTAATAAGGGAGAAGAGACATGAGAAATGAACAATACATCGAGTTTCCGGAGGAATACACGCGCCGGGAGCTGAACGTCCGGTATCGGGAAATCCCGCTGAAGGACACGACCTCAAGGCTTCTGCGCAAATATTTCAATGCAATGGCAAACCTCTACGGCATCATCCCGCTGCATAAGGCGAAGGAGATCATCTTCTCCCTCAGTCCGAAGCTGGTAACGGAGGATGAGTTTCTTGCCTTTGCGGAGATTGCCCGTCATGAATGCGAGGACTACTACATTCTGGGCGGGGATGAGCTTTACACGGATGTTAGGCACACAAAGCCTCTCGACCGTGAAATCATTGATGTCACCCTGATTGATGAGTCTATGGACCTTTTTATGGAGACAAAGCAAAGTCAGCAGGACAAGCCCTATTATGTGCCGGACAAAAAGCATCTGCTGGAATATGGCGATCCCTTCTACTGCGAGGACACGCCGGAAAAGCGCAAGCTGCGGGCTTTTTTGAAAGAACGCTGCAGCCTGAGCGAGGAGCGCGAGACCGCTGTTTTTGAAGAGCTTCTGTTCGGTGCCCGTTCGGTTGCTGTTCAAATGGCGGATGTTTTCGGGCACTTGGAGAAGCTGGGTGTTCGGCTCACGTCTCAGCGAGATGTGGAGCGTTTCACCGCCCTGTACAGTGCATTTCATAATACAACGCGGATGCCCTGCAACCGTGGATATACGCCGGATGAGATGATGCAGATGACGCCGCCGGAAAAACGGCTCAAATCGGTTTCTCTCGGACCAAATATCCGTAAATTCCTCCAAACCGGCGAAATGGACATTGAGGATTTCCGCAAGCAGATCCTCACAATGGAGCTGCCGAGTGAAGCGATGCGCTTTGATTTGCTGAAACAGCTTGCCGACATCAAGCCGCCGGTTACTCAGCCGGAGAAGCAGAAGAAGGTCGGGCGCAACGATCCCTGTCCATGCGGCAGCGGGAAGAAATACAAGAGGTGCTGCGGAAAATGACGATTCCATTAAAGCAAGTCATTCAGGCAATCGAAGAAGCAAGTGAGGTCTTCACGAGCTTCTGGGACACAAAAACCGGCAAGACCGTTTATCTTGCCGATCCCCTAATGACCGATATGGCAGAGACAGACAAAGCCCTTGCCGCCGCAATAGCGCAATAGAAGATGCGCCGGAGCGTTTTTTGCGTTTTCCAACCAAGCACGAGATTCACCAGTACGACTTCATCACGTCTGCCTATCAGCGAGACCCGCAGGAGTCCAGAGCGCGTATGATGCAGCATCTTTCCACCATCCTGCCGGATGTTCCCGCACAGCAAATTGCGAAGATGCTGAAAGGATAGCATACGATGCACAGTGATGTGCGGGTCGTCGATATGGGAACTACAATGTCTTTGAGATCAACGAGGCTCTGTTCGCCTTTGACCAGAGCCTCATCGGAGCATGAGAAATGGAGATCAATCATGAATAGTGCAATCGAAAAGAGAATATCTCACAGGTGCTTTTCAAAAGAGCCGGTCAAAGCAGAGCTTGTCGGGCAGATAAAGGAATGGGTAACGGAAGCAAACTCTGAATCCGGTCTCAACATAACATTCCTTGCCGATGGCAGCGAGGCATTCAACGGTCTGAAAAAGAGCTATGGTCTCTTCTCAAATGTCAGGTCGATGCTGCTGATGAAGGGCTGTTCAAGTGATGAAAACCTCGATGTCAAGGTCGGGTATTATGGTGAAGACCTTGTTCTGAAAATGACCGGTCTGAATCTCGGCACCTGTTGGGTTGGCGGAACTTATGATAGCACTCTTTTTACCGCGCCGAATGGAGAACGCCTTGTATGTGTTATCGTGCTGGGTTATGTTCAGAAGTCGATGAAGGACTCTGTTATTCGCACATTCGCACGAAGCAAGAACAGAAAGAGCATTGAGCAGCGGACGGTTGCCGATGCGCCTCTGCCGGATGACGTCATCAAAGGTATGGAGGCGGTACGGCTTGCGCCGAGTGCCGTAAACAGGCAGAATCCAACTCTTCACTATGAGCGTGGTCAGGTTTCCATGTCTGTTGATGGAACTGCGAAATTCGATTTTGTGGACTTGGGAATCGCCATGCGCCACTTTGAGATCGGCGCTGGAAAAGGTCGATTTGAACTGACAAACGGCGGTTGTTGGACAACCAACTGACAGGCGGCACAACCGCAGGAAAAGGAGGCATAGAAGATGGAACAACACACCTACATTGCAATCGACCTGAAATCCTTCTACGCCTCCGTGGAGTGCCGGGAGCGCGGCTTGGATCCTCTGGATACGAACCTCGTTGTCGCAGACGAAAGCCGGACGGATAAGACCATCTGCCTTGCCGTCACGCCTTCTCTCAAAAGCTATGGTACACATCCTTGAAATTCCTGTTTTTGTTCACGCCCTCGCTGTGCCGGGCAAGGTAAGCGGACGGAGTAGTCCCAAGCCCTTATATTTATAGCTGATACTGCATCGCCTTTTCCAAGAACTCGTCCACTGCCGGACCGGTCTGCCGGGGGGCAAAGCAGGTATGCCCGGTGTCGAGCTTTGCGATCTGCTCCATCTCGGCATCCGTCAGCGTAAAGTCAAAAATGCTCAGGTTTTCCTTCATGCGCTGCGGGTTTGCTGATTTTACAATGGGAACGATACCGCGCTGCGTCAGCCAGCGGAGCGCCACCTGTGCGGGAGATTTCCGGCGGCTTGCGGCGATGGCACAGAGCGTTTCGTTCCGGAAAAGATTTGCCTGTCCTGCGGACAAGGGCGACCATGCCTGCATCTGGATATTCCGGCTTTCCATATAGGCACGTTCATCCTCCCGCTGGAAGAACGGATTGCACTCCACCAGATTGACCGCCGGTTTCACTTTATTCCAAAACATAAAGTCCGCCAGCTTATCCGGTGTGAAATTATCGACGCCGATAGCCCGGACCTTTCCGGCAGCGTACAGCTCCTCCAGCGCACGCCATGCGCCGTAGTAGTCGTTGTAGGGCTGATGGATAAGGTACAGATCCAAATAATCAAGGCCAAGATGCTCCATCGAACGGGCAAAGCCCCGCTTGGCACCCTCGTAGCTGGTGTCCGTGATCCACAGCTTTGTGGTGACAAACAGCTCTTCTCTGGGAACTCCGCAGCGGCGGACCGCCCGCCCCACCGCTTCCTCGTTTCCGTAGGCGGCAGCGGTATCGATCAGGCGATAACCCGCATGGATTGCCTCTACGACGGCTTCTTCGCATTGGGTGCTGTCTGTCATGCGGAATACACCGTAGCCGATCTTCGGCATGGTAACGCCGTTATTTAAGGTCAATTTTTCTTCGCTCATCACAGTTCCTCCTTGTGCTTCTGTAAAAAGTAGTCCAGGCAGTCGATGCGTTTCTGACAGACATGAAGCTGATCCAAAAGCCCTGCGCGCCATGCTTTCAAAATCGCTGCGGCTTCTTTTTTCTTTCCGGCTTGCAGGCAAGCAATGACAGCGTGGATCTGATCCGGCGGCATCCCGCTGTCGGACAGGCAGCGTTCGTCATTCATGTGCCGTTTCCTCTTTTCGCTGCAAATTGGCAAATCGGCGGGACGGACGGTAGCAAAGCAGTGCAATCAAAATCAGCAGCGCCGTGGCTGACAGACTGACCGGATAAGCGGTCATGATCGTTTGGAATGTCCTGCTTTGCGGGAACACAAAATGAATCCATCCAATACGGATTCCGCAGACGCCTATGGTGGTCAGGAGCGCCGGAACGAGGGAGATGCCGAAGCCACGCAGATAGCCGCTCATCACTTCGTAGAGCATGCTGAACGTGTAGGCGGAGAACACCATCAGCAGCCGTGTATAACCAATGGAGGTGACCTCCGGATCGTTGTTGAAAATCGCCAGAAGGTATTTCCCGGCAAACAGCACCAGCGCGATTGCGGCTGCCGAGGCAATCAGGTCTTCGATCAGGCACAGAAGCAGGGTCCGCTTGCAGCGTTTGATCTGCCCCGCGCCAAAGTTTTGCCCGACAAAGGTCGTGCAGGCTTGGCTGAACGAGTTCAATACATCGTAGGCGAAAACTTCAATGTTGTATGCCGCGCTGGACGCTGCCATGACCACCGTGCCAAGGCTGTTGATAGCAGATTGGATCACGATGTTGGAAATGGCAAACACGGCGCTCTGGATACCGGCGGGTAAACTGATCTTCATGATCCGTCCGAAGGCTTTCCAATCAATTCGCAGCGACTGCCACTCTACATGAATGTACTGCTTGGAAATCCGCAGACGCCGGAGCAGCAGCACTGAGCTGACCGCATTGGAGATCACCGTGGCGATGGCAACGCCGTTGACGGTCATGCGCAGGACAGCCACAAAGAACAGGTTCAACGCCACATTCAAGATGCCGGAGACGAACAGCGCAATCAGCGGGATTTTTGTCTCACCCACACTGCGGAAAATTGCCGCCTCAAAGTTATAAAGCAAAATCACGGGCATTCCCAACAGGTAAATTCTCAGATAGAGCAGCGCTGAATCAAACACATCGTCCGGCACATGGAGAGAATGCAGCAGCGGAGCCGCCGCAAGCTCACCGATTACCGCCACAAGAATGCCGCCCAGAAACGCTGCCACGATAGCGGTATGGACCGCTTTTTTCACCGCCTCCCGGTCATCCCGCCCAATGGCATTGGCGATGACAACATTCGCACCAAGAGCGATGCCCA
>ERZ808246.506-NODE-506-length-32323-cov-13.719381_pt1 | contig 32323 bp, 36 predicted proteins | sample MGYA00521083_ERZ808246 | MGnify/ENA primary metagenome ERZ808246 (study PRJEB31516, sample SAMN03275577) | gut metagenome | biome: mammalia-associated habitat; material: feces | host: Papio cynocephalus | place: Kenya | collected 2012-07-07 ...
GAATTGATGAATGAAGGAGAAGTCTTACCACAAAGTGAAATAGATGCTTTATTAACAGCTATTTCATCTAAAAAGGAAACTTTAAAAAGTTTACTTCCTGTACCTGGTATAGATGAAGATATCGGTAATCCTTCCTTAAGGCAAAGGAATCCATATACAATACCAGAATTAGGAATTGAAATTGAATTAATGAATGCGGATAGAGCAGATAAAGAAGAAAAAGATGTGAGTATAATGGGTAAGATATCTAGAACTACAGATTCTTTACACAATATAAAAAATGATACTTATAGAGATAAAAGTGATGAATATAGAAAATTTAATGATAAATGGTATTCTGAAATGCATCATTCTTCTTTAGGAGAGCATGCTATAATAAAATTATGGTTTAATGGCATTGATATAGCAACTGCTAAATTATTGGAAAAAGGTATATACGGTATAAGTCCTACAGAACGTTCTACTAGATATTTTATAGAATATGCTAATAAAGTAGACGAGAATTTAGAAGGTGAAGAATTATATAACGTTTTAAAAGAACTTTATGTAATAAATCCTGCATTTGTTTGGGAAAAAGATAATTCTAATAAAAACGATTATTATAATTATTTGAGAAAAGCTACTAATACTTTCATAGAAGTAAAAGAGCAAGCTCAAGAATATATAGAAAAAATAATGCCTAACAATAAAGCAAAGTCTAAATATCTTGATATTGCTAGGCAATACTTATTAACCTCTTCTAGAACTTCAGTAGTAATAACTTATAATGCAGTTTCATTAAAGAATGTATTAATTAATTTAGCTAGAGGTTCTGAAATTCAAAGAACTTTAGCATTGCATTTGCATCAAATGTTAATGGGATTCTATCCATCATTATTTGGTAGATTAAATTTAGACCTATATATGAGTTATGAAAAGAATGTAATTCATAGAATTGTTTATAATCATGCTATAGATGATGATGAATTCTATTTGAAAATAGGTAAATTTAATCCTAATCTTGGTTTGATAAACAAAGATTTATGCTCTAAAGAATTGTGGGATAAATTCAATCCTATAATTTCTAGTTTAAAACCTACTTTTAAAGTTAAACAAGTTGATATTGATAAAAATATTAATATGAATGATTGTTTATGTTTAATGGATTTGTATTCTGCCACTAAAGAATATTCTGGAAATGATAATAATTATTTCAGAGGATTACAATATCCAGTGAGAGTATTAGCAGAATGTCAAATTGATTATGGTACTTGGAGAGATATACAACGCCATAGAATTTCAAACAATATTTATAATGATTATAATACTCCATTGTTAGGAATGTATGGTGTAACCAAAGATATATATGAACCAATTTATATGATTCCTAACATAGAAGTATTGGATTCATTTGATGAAGATAGAATAATAGAAGAAGTTTATAATGGTAGTAGAGAAGTATATGAAAGTAATAAAAGTTCATTAGAAATGATTTTAGCTACTAAATTAAAAGAAATGGTAGATAGTTATAAAAACTTTTTATCAAATTATGCTATAGCTATGAAATCATATGATGAAACTTTATATAAAAAATATGAAAAAGAATCACTTACTATTTGTAATAATATTCATATGGTTGAACTATCTTCTGATATGAATTTATTAGCATATAGAATGACTGCTATAATGAATTTGGATTTAAGAGCTATAAAACATATAGTAGAGAATAGAATAATACCAGCTGGTCATAATAGTTATAGATTATTCGCAATGTCTATGTTTGAAAATACTGTACACTATATAATGCCTAAATTGGTAGAAAAGAAAGTTCTTACTTATCAAAACAAAGATATATTTGTTAGAACTTTATTCAATCACATGTTTGCATTCAATCATTATAAGAATATAATAGATAGGGTAAAAAATATATAATAAAAAATACAATGCCTTACAATTTTATAGGTGTTAAGGCGTTTAGATATGCGGAGTCCCCAATGTCTCGGGTTCAATGAGAGGTTCATTACCTCTGACTCCAAATTATATGTTTAAATTCTCTCTATCCCAACAATTTTTTGTTGATAGTGCTCAGGGGTAAAACCCTGAGTATTTTTTTTACGTATAAAAGTTATTTTGACTTTATATATTATAAATATGATTAAAATACTATATTAAAAGGAGACTTAATTATGTCTAAAAACTTACAAAACCACATCCTAGCATTAGGAACATTAGCCAATGAACTTCATATGATGAAGCATCAAAACGAAAATCAAGACTCATTCAATATTTTGATTTTGGGTCATGCAACTCCATTACCTGATGGAGATTGTATTTGTAGTGCGAATGCTTTAGCATTGTTGTTATCAGAATTTTTCCCAATGGCTTCAGTTAGAATAAAGTTTTGGGAAAATGACAATGACTACATTGATGGAGTTAGATATTTTGTCAACGATATACTCAAAGATAAAATATATATCGAAGAATTTGGCTGCAAAGATAGAGGATTAGACGGAGTTTATTTCAAATATGTATTTGTGGTAGATACTGATTTTGGAAGAACAAACTTCACTGGAAGTATGTTTGAAGAAGTTGGTAGACCAGAAAAAGTATTTGTAATAGACCATCATGGTCCTAGAGAATGTGCGGACGATATCCATCCAGTATTATCTTATGATACTACTTGTGTATTCGATAATGGAAATGATGAGAAATCACCATCCACGTCAGAATTAATATTAATTTTGGCGGTAGAACTCAGAAGATTGATAGATGCTAAAAATGCTTCTGGAAAATCTTGTGAGAATACTATACCTACAGATATACTTGTAGAAATATATAAGATATGTATGGGCGGAATTCAAACCGACACAGGAGGATTCTTATATGAGGGATTCCAACTTAGCTTAGAATCAATAAGTTATTGTTTGGAATGGATTCCTTGTGAAGATTGGAAGAGATTTCAAGTTAAACAAGAGAATTTAACTCGTATGAGATATTTTCAAAAAGACCCCAATGACTCTAAAGTCTTGTCTATGTTGCATGGGCTTGTTACAGCACATGATAACAGAATAGGAACTTTGGTTGTGAGTAAGGTCGATATGGGCGAGTCTGCCGTTAAACCTATAACAGTTTTGCAAGATTATGATTTCGATGCTATGATAGCTATAACACTATCTAAAGCAGAGAATAATAATACTTTAATCAAATGCGAACTTAGGTCAACTAGACCAAGTTTAAATTGTAGAGATATTGCAAAATCTATAGATGAAACGGGCGGTGGTCATATTCAGGCAGCTGGCGTGACCATTAAGATAATGGACGAAAAGGTTGATGAGGTAGTTGAAAATATCATTAAGAAGTTTCAATTGGAAATGGAAAGAATGATGAAGTAAACTAATTTCATTAAATATAAAAGAGAGGGAGAAATCCCTCTCTTTTTTTTACATAAATCTGTATACCGTATAAAATTGAGGTCGAAATTAGATATTATGTATATGAATACTATTTTTAAAAGGAGTTCAATATGACTAAATACTTTGTAAAAGTATTTGAACCTTTAACTAAAAGAATTATAGTTTTTACAGCCATAGACTATATCTTTTATAAAAGATGTTTAAATGCTTTAAAGTGTATGTCACCATTTGATAAAAAGTTTTATGTAAGAAAACTTTTAAAATGGTTAGATACTAAATAAAGTGTTAGTCATTTAAAACCTCCCTTATTTCTGAGTTTAAATAATATAAAAAATAGTATTCTCTATCCTAAAGGAAGAGATAACGAGCATTATCTCTTCTTTTTTTTTCATTATTATGTTATTACCGTATAGAAGCATATTAAAAATAGTATATTATGAATTTGCATAAATAAAAAATTTTAAGAGGTATAACAAATGTTTAAAAAATTTATATTGGGTTTAATAGTGTTTATAGGAGCCACTTCCATGGCTTTTGGAGTTGTGGATAGTCAAATTGAAAGATTCGATTTTGAAACTATCCCATACGAAATAATCGATGGTACTTTACCATTCGATAGTTTCTTAAGCGTTAACAATTTAGTTAATGCTATAGAAATAGAAAGGCATGGAACAAGTTATAGTTTATATATTTATAAAGTTTCAGAAAAAGAAATGGTATTTAATATTCTTGAAAGATTAGATAAAAATAAATATCGAGTCTGGAATGAAACTGTTATAGAATATACTAATAATCCTTATTTTTCGTTTTCAGTAAAGATGGTCATTAAGGAATTTATCCAATGGACTAATCCGCAGAGAAACTTAGAATAAGCGGCGCAATATGAACCTTTCTTTGCTACTGGGAGAGGGTGGAACTGCACACCCTCTTCTTTTTTTTTTACCTTTTAATCCACATTTTAATATATTTAAAATAGAGAGAATTTAAAATGTTTGATTTACGAAATCTTGATTACGAAAGAGAAGATTTATTTCCTAATGAAATGATTAATCATATTGTTGGTAAATATGATTTTTTAGATTATTGTGCTAAAACAAGTTTTATTAAACTTTATAGTAACAAATATGACTTTAACCATAGGCATTTGTTTAATAAATGGCTCATGTGTATTGAAAAAGAAAAACAACCGATTATAAAAAATTTAAAAAATGATAATAAATTTAATAAGTTTATTTCATTATTAGAAAGTATGAAATTTAAAAATGTTGATAATATTTATTTAGTTTATTCTGAAAACTTAATGTTTGATTGTAAAACAATAAATGTTAGAAAACCTTGTGTGCCCAAGTATATGGGTTTTGCTGCTTCTTTGGATATAGGAGATTCTTACTTTATATTTTTAGATAGAGGTTATTTTGATAATTTTACTAAAATACAACAAGAATTAATTTTTTTACATGAAATGGGTCATAAAATGATTCTTGATAATAAATTAGTACCTAAAGATAATTGTGAATTAGAATCTACTTGCGATAAAACTGCTATAATTTCTTTATCTAATGCACAAGGTGGTAAAGATATTAAAAAGAATATTAGTAAAAATTCTACAGAATTTTATAATTTTCTTGTAACCTACGGATATTGTCAAAACAAAGCTGTAAGAACTAAATATAAAATTTATACTATGGAAGAATTATTTGAAAAAAATAGTGAGAATATTTCAACCTACAATGAAAGAATAAATAAATTGGAGAAATTTGTAAAGGAATATGGTTACGGAATACAAAACTAGGATTAGAAATAGTGTAAGGTGGAAAAGATTTAGAAAGTATATGATAGAAAAAGTAAATTATACTTGTGAATTATGTGGCACAAGATACTATGGTGAAAGAAAAAAGATATTACATGTACACCATTTAAATGATTCTATTTATACTTATGATGATTTTAATGAAAATAATTTTAGAGTTTTATGTAGTGATTGTCATGATATGGTAGAAAAAATAATAATCAAAAATAATAAAAATACTTTACCTAATAAAGTTGCTATATGGTGGCAAATGCTTTTCAATGCTTTAGATTTATTAAGTTTCCAACCTTATAAAAATAATTATTTAGATTTTAAAGAAAATCAAGAATATGGTTTAATAGATTTATACAACAAGAAAATTAAAGATAGGAGAAATTATGAACGAGCAAAAAATCAATGTTCAAAATAGTGTATTAAATGTCAAAGATGGTATTCCAGAAGAAGAAAGAATATTCTTTGGACCAGATTCTGGTATATTGAGAGTAGATAAGATTTTATCCGAAGATGCTAAAAGATTAAAAGAAAAATCTGAAGGTAATACTTGGTTTACTAAGGAAATAGATTATAAAGGAGATAGAAATAAGTTTCAAACTCTTAATGAAGATACTCAAAGAGCTTTTAAACTTAATATAGCTTATCAAACATTAATGGATTCTGGTGCATCTGGCGGTATAAATAAAGTAATAGTGGAAAATTTAACTTCTAGCATTTGGAAATTGTTATATGGTAGAATAGCTGTAGAAGAAATGATACATTCTGAATCTTATTCATATGGATTAAATGAAGTATTTGGTTCAGAAGCTACTAAAACTATTGATTTAGTATATACTGACCAAATGATTCAAAATAGAATGGAGAAAGAAAATGAAGCATTTTCTAAACTTTTAGTTAAAGAAAATATTACTCCAAAGAATATAGTAGATTTAATATTAGCTATTTATTTCTTAGAAAGTATTAAATTTCCATTCTCTTTTTTAGTTACTTTTACTATAAATAAAAGCAATAATGATGCTATACCAGGATTCAATAGAACTTTAAGATTGATAGCAAATGATGAATTAAATGTACATGTACCAACTGGATTAGCTATCATAAATGCATTAAAAAATGATACTAATTTTGATGAAGTATTTAAGACAGAATATTTTGAAACTAAAGCAAAGGAATATTGTAAATTTGTAGTAGAACAAGAATTAGAATGGGCTAAATATTTATTAGAGGGTAGAAATGTACCAGGTTTGTCTTATGCTACAGCAGAGTATTTCATTAAATATCAAGCAAATTATAGATTATCTTCGTTAAATATTGTAATGAATGATTATTTAGAATTTGCAGAAAAAAATGATACAATCATTTGGTTTGATAATTATAGAAATATAGATAACTTAAATACTGCTATACAAGAATCTACTGCTACTTCTTATACTAGAGGTTTGAAAGCAGATTGGCCAGAAGTTAAGAAAGATAAATTAGAAGAAATTGAACCAACTAATATATTTTGGGAATAAAAAAGAATTTAAATCATATATTATTATAGTGTATGATAACGATACAAAATTTTATATTATAGTTTTTTATTTTCGGCGCGGCGGGGTGGTTCTTACCACTCCCCATTTTTTTTTCAAGGAGTAAAAATATGAATATAACTATTAATGACTTAGTTTATTTATCTTCTAAAATATTGAGAGAATATGTTAGAAATAAAGTAGAAAATGACCTTAGAGAGCATATGAAATATGAATACGATAATGGTGGCAAAATAACTATAGTAGACGATTATGGTGAGCCACAATTTAGTGTTTATATAAATGAAGGTAGAAACATAATAGAAATTTACCAAATCAATAAACCATTCTCTAAAAATGAGCACACATTGGTTGTAAGAAAAATAATTAATTTCTGTGACTTACTGATAAGAGAAAGTGAAGGAAAGATAGAAGAAAAAGATTTATTTCTTCCAGCATTAAACTTATCTTTAAAAAATGCTAGATTTGCATTCGCTTAAAATATAAAAGAGGGGATTTCTCTCCCCTCTCTTTTTTTTTCTATCAATTTGTTAAGGGTATATTATCAACGTGTAATTTTTAACATATTAATTGACTAATTGATATGTTTCAAATCATTTGTAACAAGGAGAGAATTAAATGGATTTAAATCAAATGAAAAATATTGTAGTAATAAAGAGAGATGGTAGAGAACAAGAATTTAGTTTTGAAAAACTAAGAAAAGTAATCTATTGGGCTGCTGATGGTAATGATTTATATGTAGATAAGATACTTGAATATCTATCTTTAAAGATTACTGAAAAGATTCATGTAGTGCAAATGTATGAAGAATTATTAAAAACTACCGAGTCTTTAATATCAGCATTGCAACCTAAATACGATGAAATAGCTAAAAAACTTTTATTACTTAAGATATATAAAGAAACAGCTGGTGTGAAGAATAAAGTAATAGATGCCTATCCTCATTTAAAAAGTTTCTTAAATATGGGAATAGAATATGGAATTTATGATAAAAAAGTTATAGAAACTTTTACTGATGAGGAAATAGAAATACTTAATAAATATATAGAACCTAAAAGAGACCATTTGTTTAATTATAAAGGTTTGTATATTTTTAATAAGAAATATTGTAAAAATTATTTGGGTAAGAAAGTAGAATTACCACAAATTACTTATATGGTAGCTGCTATGTATCCATTCTATACTGAAAAAGATAGTAAGAATAAATTAAAATATATAAGGATGGAATATGATGCATTATCTACTCATTTAATTACTTATGGTACACCTAGAATTTCTAATAGCTTAACTAATAATCCACAATTAGCATCTTGTGTATTAACTACACCAGCAGATGATACTAAGTCATTGAATGATATAGATGGTAGTATGGCATTGTATAGCAAACATGATGGCGGTATAGCATATGATGTAGGATATATTCGTTCTACTGGTTCTGATATAGCTGGAGTTAAAAATGCATCAAATGGACCAGTACCATTTATAAAAAGAACAGAAGCTACTATAAGTGCATTTGACCAATTATCTAAAAGGAAAGGTTCTTGTGTAGTTAACTTTAGATGGTGGAATTGGGATGCACCAGAAATGATAATGTTAAAAGATGCAGGTGGTACAGAAGATAATAGAGCTAGAAAACTTGTATACAGTATGAGTATGAATGATTTATTATTTGATAGAGCAGATAATGATGATTATATAACTTTATTTGACCCAAAAGATACTCCACTATTAAATACTACTTATGGTGAAGAATTTAATAAAGCTTACGAAGAATATGAAAAAGATGGCAGTATAAGAAAGAAAAGAATAAAAGCTAGAGAATTATTATATTCATATTTTAAAGTAAGAAAAGAAACTGGTAATTTATATGGATTCTTTACTGATAATGTAAATAAATTAAATCTACGAGATAGAATGATTAATATGTCAAATCTCTGTTGTACTCATGGTGATACAAAGATTTTGACTAAAAAAGGAAATATACCTATTAAAGAATTAGTTGGACAAATTGTAGAATGCTGGAATGGAGAAGAATGGTCTAATACGGAAATAGTTAAAACCAATAAAGATGTTAAATTTTATAAAGTAAAGTTTTTAAACGGTACAGAAACTTTATATACTGATTATCATAGATTTATTGTTTATACATGGGACAATGAACAAAATAAACCATCAAAACCTATTATAAAAACTACTTTAGAATTAGAAGATGGAGATTGGGTAAGAATTATTAATAATCTGGATAAACTGGATGAATGGAATATGACTATAGTGGATTCTGTAAAGAAAACTGATATTCATGGACCTTCTTATTGCGGTTTAGAACCTTTAAGACAACAAATTGTTTTAGATAGTATTCTTACTAAAAATTGTGAAATTACTGTTCCATCTTATCCATCCAAACATGTAGAAGAGAAATGGCAAATTAATTCTAATGGAATATATGAAATAGTTACTACTAAAGAATCTGGAGAAATAGGCATTTGTAATCTTTTATCTATAAATATAATGAAATGGATAGAATTATCGGAAAATGCTAAAGATATATTTATAATGAATATGTTGAGAGCTGCTGATAATATTATGGATACACAATTCTATCCGGTTAAAGAAGGAGAAATATCTAATAAAAAGAATAGACCAATTGGTATTGGTGTATCTAATTATGCACAATATTTAGCTTCTAAAGAATGTAGGTATGATGATGACCAAGCTAGAATAATTACTTTTGAATTATTTCATGATATTTATTATAGAATTTATAAATATAGTATGGAATTAGCAAAAGAAAAAGGACCATTTAGCACATTTAAAACTTCTGAATGGGCTAAAGGATATACTCCATTTCATAAAAGTATAAAATATTTTAAAGATAATTTAATACAAATGTCACCTGCATTGAATCATTGTATAAGTGATGTACAAAAACAATGGGATGAATTAGCGAAAGAAATTAAAAGATATGGTGTAAGATTTAGTCTTCATGCTGCTATAGCACCAACAGCTACTTCTTCTAAAGCTATAAATGCTACAGAAAGTATAGACCCAGTATTTGCTTTATCTTATATGGAAGAAGGAAGTCAATTAGTTTCTACAGTTGTTCCTAATCTAAATAAGTATGGTAAATATTATCAAATTTGTTGGGATACTAAAGCTAAAGATGTAATTGATTTGGGAGCGATAAGACAAATATTTATTGACCAATCTCAATCACTTACTTTATTTTATGTAGATTGTGATTCAGTAAATCAATTATATGAAGATTATAAATATGCTAAGAATCTTGGTATAAAAACTATATACTATATGAAAACACCTAAATCTGCAGAAGATTTGAAATCATGTGAAAGTTGTTCAGTTTGATTATATATAATATTATAGAGAGAGATATAAAAAATCTCTCTCTTATAAATTCAATAGAGAGAAGGAGAAATATATGACTCAAGAAGAAATGGTCTCAGAGTTTAGTAATAGATTTGCAAATCGTTTTAATACTTCTATAAGAGATTTGAGAAGAGAAGATGATATTGTAGGATTTATTGATGAAGTTTGTAGAGAATGTGAAAAAATGCTTCCACAAAATATTAAATATAAAGGTTTTTATTTTGATGATTCATTTAATAGTAATAATAGTTTAGCAGAATATAATAGTGGTATGAAAAATGTTAAAAAGAATACTGTTATTTTGCATTGTAAAGAAACTTTAGCTAGACTTTGTGTATTTGAATTTGATTTGAAATTAGAATCTGAAAGAAAAGAAGGTCCTATTACAGAAAAGAGTAGAGTTAAAATGCCAATATGGATTCCATTACTATATGATGATTATCATTATTATATTAAAGGTAATAAATATTCACCACCTATACAAATTATAGATAGAATTATTTATGCTAATCAATCTGATATGATAATACTTAAAACTATGAGTCGTCCTATAAAGATGACCAAAACAAAAGGTACAAGTATTGTAGATATATTTGGTAATAAGTTTTTAACTCAAACTTTCCATATCTATATTAGTAAAAAGAAAATACCATTTCTATTGTTTTATTTAGCATATTATAATTTTAATGGTACATTAGATTTTTTTAACGCAAAAGACCATATTAAACTAGTAAATATAAAAAATATTTATGATATCAGTGAAGAACAGAATCAAAAGTATTTATATTTTAAATTTGGTCAATGTTATTTACAAGTAGATAGAGCTGGTTTTGAAGGTAATTTACAAATAAGACAATTTGTAGCTTCTTTGTTATCAGTAGTTAAAAAGAGTATGGATGCTACTTATATACACAATATAGAAAGGTGGCAAGCTGTATTAGGAAGTTATATAAATGATATCAATGCCATAGAGAAAGGAAATGGTTTAGTTAAAACTTTTGTAAATGCTTTGGATTTTAGAACTAAAGATTTAATAAAAGACTTAATTCCTGATGGTGATAAGAAACAAGATACTCATAGTATGATAAGATATATGTTTATGGAATTTAGTAATCTTTCTAGTAGAAAAATTACTGATATGGGAAATAAACGTTTAAGATTAGGAGAATATTTAATTTCACCTATTATCAAAGCTATGCAATATAAAATATATAGATTCTTAAATATAAATAGGAAAAATAGAAGTATAAAACATTTAGAAGATATAATGAAAATATCTTCACAAGTTTTATTGAATTGTATGATAGGTAAAATTACTAAAAAAGAATTAGCATTAAATATAATGAAGTATTCTTCTTATACTAATGATAATGCTTTATTAAATTCTGCTTTAAGAGCAGTAACCAATGGTCCAGGTTCACCAGCACAAAACTCTGGAAAACATATTAGCGTAGACCATAGACAATTTGATGAAACTTCTTTAGGTAAAATATGTACTATTTATGCATCTGCCTCTGACCCAGGTGTATCATTGATGATGGTGCCTATGGCATTGATAGATAAAGAGAAAAAGATATTTATTGAAGAAAACTGTTCGCAGTATTTACAACAATAAATAAAAATATATTATAAGTTTGAAAATAAAACTATAGGAGAAGCCTAAATGAAAAATTATATTAAGTTAACTGGACCCAATTCTAAAAATCCTACATACGGTAGGAAAATCTACAATCAAGCTATTTATAAAGAATTTCGTCATTGTATGAATACTTTAGATACTTTGAGTAGAGAGAATTCGTCTGGTAAAAAGTTTTTTACTGCTAAACTTGTTAAAGACAGGTTTAAAGGATTTTGTAAGGAAATCATGGAAGATTTTCGAACAAAATACAAATCTTCAGAAGATAATAATCGTCTGAATGATGAGATTATGGAGAAATCTACAATTCTCGATAACCTCATAGCGGTAAAAATGCTTTAAACATGGAGGTTTAGGCTAAGGAGAGAGGAGATTTATCTTCTCTCTTTTTTTTTATTTAAAGGATTTAAAAAATGAATTTTTCAATAATAGAACGAAGTGGTATAACACCTAATGGATTATCTTATCCAATTTTTCATTGTTTATTCACTTCATTTGTCATAAATCATAAAGTTGATTTAGCTTTTGTTTATGGAGATTATAAATTTTGTTATAATAAATATTGTCCTACAGATTTAGCTCATAGTAGAAAACCTTGTATAACAGGAAATTCAATGCTCAAAATGATATTGAGTCAAGATGATATTTTAATGGAATATGGTTTCATGAAGAATGAAACTTCAACTGATAAGTTTATAAGGAAATTAAAACTATTAGGATATGATTGGAGTGAAGAAATATGAATTTTCTAGCTTTTGAAGAAAATAAAAATACATTTATGGATAATACTGTTCTCACTTTATTAGGTTTATTTTATGAAAAAGCAATGCCATTTATGACTAAATTACCTTATTCCGATATTAATAAATATTATTATTACTTTTGTGAATATGCATTTTGTGAAGAAAATGTATGGAAAGAATTACCATCTATGATTACTGAAAGATTTTTTGTAGATACTAAAGAAAGAAATGTAGATATTGAAAATGGTCAAAGAACTTTTGTTACTTTTGTAAATAGAAATGTTTTAAAATATAAATATTTTACGAATCTTTTAATGGATAGAAAAAATGGTAAATCAATGATGAGAAGAGAAGATAGTTTAATATATCACATGTTTAACAATATTCATCATGTTAAAGTTTTGAAATATGAAGAAATTTAATTTTAATCTTCCTGGAATTTCCAGGAAGATTACATCAATGCTATATCAACTCTTTTTTTAGCTCTAGTAATTGCTGTATAAATCATTTTGAAATATTTATCTTCACTTCCTTGAAACTCATCAAGTATTAACACATTATCCCATTCAGAACCTTGAGCTTTGAAGAAAGTTAAAACATATCCAAAATCCATGTGTATCAATTCACTTTGTTCTGCTATTTCTACTTTATCACCTTTTTCATCTACTACTTGATATTTCTTTTTGAAAGTAGGTAAGAAAGTAAAAGGATTGTTGTAGAATTGAAAATAATTTTTATAACACTTTATGTTTTCAAATCCTACATCGTTTAATCCATAATGTACAAAATCTGGAGTAAAATTACAAACTATACAATCTTTTTCTTCTCTAGCATCATCATCCATTATAGATATCATACCATTGATAATTAATATTTGTAAATCGTCTGAAGAAATTGTATGGTCATAATTATTTCTCAAAGTTAATACTTTTTCACCTTGTTTAGGATAAATAGAATCTGCATAACCTAATCTTTCTCTTATAGTAGTATTCATTTCTATACGAGTAGCATTTTTCCAACACAATACCACATCATAAGTATGTAATTCTGTTACCACATCTTTGTATCGCAATACTCTACTTTTTTTGTATTCTCCACAAGGTATAGTTTTCTTATCTATAGCATATTGTGCTAAATCTAATATACCAGATTCATCAGATTGTCTCATTATCTCAGTTAGTAAAACATTTATATTTTTTTCATTAGCAATCAATGAATTCCTACCAAATACTGGTGGTATTTGGTGATTATCACCTAAAAATATTGTAGGCACACGAAAAGAAAGAATATCACTAATCATAGCATCATTAATCATAGAAAACTCATCTATTACTATTAATTTTATATTAGTTTCTAATTTTCTTTTCTTTGAAAATCTTACTTCACCATTTTTACTTTTATAAACATTATAAAATGTTTTATGTATAGTATTAGCATCTAAACCATTCATTCTAAGTCTTAAAGCAGCCTTACCAGTTGGTGTGGCGAATAAAACTTTATAATGCGGTGGTAAAGCTAATGCTTCTATTATGTATCTAACAACTGTACTCTTTCCTGTTCCTGCTAAACCACATAGTATAAAATAGTTTTTAAAATAACTATCTAAGTAATACCATTGTAAAGCTTTTTGTACAGCTATTTTTTGATTTTTAGTTAATTCCACACCTTTTCCTTATCTTTTTATACAAATATGTTAAATAATGAATTTATATATTATGTTTTCGAGGAGAAATATTATGGATTTTAAAATTAACAGCATTTGTGAAAAAAATTCTTCTAAATATTTTAACAAAGATAATTTATTTTATCCCAATATATATTTTCTATATACTCAATTAATGAAAAATTGTTGGGATAGAGAATTATATATTAATGCGTTTACACAAAGTGCACCAAAAGGTTATAAATTAAATCACAAATGGAGTGAAATAAAAGTCAATGATTTTAAAAAATTAGATTCCACAGTGATTTTAGAAATATACTCAAAAAGTGAAATATGAATATAAAAAAAAACAAGGAGATTTAAAAATGAGTATACCAATTAGAGAAAAATTAAAAAACATAAGGGAAACTTATGGCAACAGAGAAATATTAAATGTATATAATACATTTATATTCGATAATATTGTTGAAAGATATCGTGGTTTTTCAATAACAATTGCAAATCCTAACAAAGAATTTGGTTTCAATTTACCAGATAAACATATTGAGATAGATGTGATACCAGAAAATAATGAAAGAATGAAATATTGTAAATTACCTATCAGAATATATATTACAAGAAATGGAACAAGAAAAACAGATGAAGTCAAAATAAAAATCATTTGTGAAGATGTAAAAAGAGAAACTGGTTCTGAATCTTTAGATGTAACAACATCGTTGCCAGTAAATGAGAACATAATGAAAGAACCTAAATTATTAGAAGATAATTTAATTGATTTTTATCAATTATTAGATTTCTATATATTAGGAAAATCTTTAAAATTTGCATACGAAGAAGAAGAATTAGTATAAAGCGTAATAATCTTATAGATAATAAATATATTATTTATAGGTATAAGGGTGTGAATTTTGGAATCGATTGCATCTATGTTTTACCGACTAGCATGTACACTTTGCTAAGATAGTGTTAAAAGAACTTACAACGTTTACAGACGGCGAATCATCTGAACCTGCTTTGGCAATGGTAGCCTAAGCCCCTCTGAATTTTAGATTTTAAGATTTTGTAAAAATTCTAGAGGCTGACACTAAATCTTCTTAGTAACAGTAGCGTTGTTCCGACCTTACTAAGTATTTAGAACAACTAGGTGATTTATAAGGTGTCACAACTTATTTTCATCGAGACACTTACCGTGACTAAACATGTAATAGAGGGTCGATAAATGATTTGTAAGACCGGGGTTCGACTCCCCGCACATCCACATGCTTCCGAATGATGGAAGTAAAAAAAAATATTAACAGGAGGGAACGTATGAGACGTTTCATAAATATTGAAGAAGCTAACTTCAATTTAAATCAAAGAGAAGAAATTCTCACAAAAATAGCAGACAAAATAATTTGGCAATCTACTCAGGAGGAAGAGTATGGATTGGGAGAAAAGAGTTTCCTCTTACAAAAAGTGAGTAATTTCAGAAAATGGGGCCATCAAGAATTATGCAATTGTATAATTGTTGACAATGAAGCCATAGAGAAAGAATATGGTTTTGAAAATAAAGTTCCAGATTTGACAATCACTATAAACGAAGATTTTATCTATATTACTTCTGATGAAAAAAAATGTAGAATAGGTAAAATAGTAAAAAATACCACAGCGGAAACGGATGTAAGCAAAGTAGTTTCTATAGTAAAATATATTATAGTGAATGGCTTTGAAAATCTTTATGCAAATAAAGATTATGCCGAATTGACAGCATTTTCCGTAGAAAAATCTGCTAATAAATTTTATAGAAAAAATATAGAATTTAAAAGAATAGCAGATAAAATCCTATCTGATATGATAGAATATGGTATAGAAGTTGGTTTAGGACTAGAAATGTGTAACGAAGACTGTAAACATGGTCTTGGTATTTTGGATAAAAAAATAGTTTTATCTGGTTCTCAAAGATGGAATTGCGCGCATAAGATAGAAGATTCATATGTAGGAATTGAATATGATGAAGAAGATTTAAAAATCAGCTTTGTTAATAATCATTTTCGAATAAAAATATCTTCCAAACATGCTTATTATGAAATTAATACCATGGACATTGCTATGAAAATGGTAGAAATTTTCAAATTCCATGTAGTAAACGGACCAATTGAAGATTAAGCCTACACGCGTGTCACAACAGACTCCATTAAGTATTAAAGCCACAGGGTTTTATCCCTGTGGTCTTTTTTTTATTTAATACCTAAAATAGAGGTCCAATCTTTTTTTGTATAAGATTGAATTCTACAAATTCTATATTTATTATTGTTGTAAATCAATACATCGTGAATCATATCTATATCTGAAGCTGTAAGATATCTGTAAATAATAGTAACTTCATCATCAAACATAGAATAATTACAATTATGTCTAGTTCTAATCAATTTAAGTTTAGTACCTGACCTCATAGGTTGCATGAATATTTCACCTAAAGAACCATCTGTTTTAATTTCTTGTAATGAAACTAAACAAAGAGTTTCATATTTTTTCAAATTATCAAACATAAGTCTTGTATTTTCTATAGTTGTAGAACATTCATGAGACCATATACTATTCATATTTTTTATCACATAATCTTTTTCTTCAGTAGCCATATTAATTCCTTAAAAAAACTGTCTTCCGTTGGAATCTTTAACATTTTGTTTGATAACTTCTTCTAATATTTTGATTTGAGCATTTACTTCTTTCAATTCTTGTTCCATTAGTTTTCTGTTATCTTTAACAAAATCTTTCATATCCCAATATTTATTTTTTATTTCAGGAGCTTTATCTTTAAGTTTAAAACCTAATTCATTTCTTCTAGCTATTAAATCTTTAAGTTTTTTATCATACATATTAGCCATTTTATTCTCCTTTTTTATCTTCATACACTATTAAAACATCTGCTTCATCTTTAAGAGCTAATAAAGGAGAAGGTAAACCGAATTCATCACTTTCTTTTTCTCTTAAAAAGAAATCAGGTACAATTATAGCACATCTTTCACCATTTACTATATGTTTAATTATTTCTTTAGTTGTTGCTTCTTCGTGCTTTCTATATGCATCGGTATCCATTACCATATCTTCTGATTTTAAATCTAAAGCTATTAACTCTGGATAATCTAATTTTTGTACTACATCGAATATATCCCAACATTCTGGTTCTGTAGGATTAGCAACTTCTTTATCTATAGATTCTTTATCATAAGTCTTAGGTTTTATATCAGTACTCATTATTACTTTAGGTTTAAAATCGAATATTTTATGACAAATTTCACTATAATCAGTATTGGTAAGAGATTTACTAAATATAATTACATTATAAGTATTTAAATCTTTACTTTCTACATTTTTCATTTGATTATAATCTTCTTCTGAACCAAGTAATAAATCAGCATCATAACCTAAAGATTCTAAAAATTCTTTATTATCTTTATACTCATTCACATCTTTATATTGTAAAGTTCTGTTTTTAAAATCTTCTACATCTTGTTGCCATGTAGTATCATTATAATCAAAGCCTTCACCAGCTTTAACAGAAGCATTGTTTTTCAATATATCAGTAACTAATCCAGCAGCCATTAAATAAGTATGAGTAAATCTAAGAGTTTGTTTATTAGAAGCTCTTAAAGTTTCTTGATGTAAATGACATTCACCATTGTTAGCTATTTCATTCATCATCCTTTCTTCTGCTTTTTCATCATCTGCTCTCATGGTTAATAATTCTGCAACAGATTCGGTTTGATTAGTAGTTAATAAAGCATTAGTTTGTGTATCTGATAAAGATGCTGCTTTTGAATCAGCATTTACTAAGTTAGTAAGTGGATTGAATTTACTAGTATCACCAGCTAAACTATTCTTCTTAGATAACATTTGTTGCATTCTTCTAACTAATAATACTAATATTAATACTTTAGTTACTGAAACAACAGGTTCATCTGGATTAGAAGGATTGGCAAATGGCATATAAATATATTCCATTAAATCTATGCCTACAGATTTTCCTATTTTTTCTATTTGTTCAAAAGTAGGTGGTTTATCTTTAGAATCTTTACCATACATACTCAATTCTACATGTAAATTGTATTGTGGTAAAAGTAGTTTATTCACAAAATCATCAAATTCTTTATTACTTAAAGAATTAAAATAATCTTTATACCTTGCACTATTATATCCGGATTTGTCAAATTTATCCATTAAATCATAAACTTTCTTTTCAAAAGCTACTCTTTTTGTACTTTTTTCAGCCATAGAATTTCTCCTATTTCATATATTTAAAATGTCAAAGTACCAAAATAATAAAAAAAAGAGAGGGGTATTAAAACCCCTTCTTTTTTTTTATTCTTGTTTAGTGTTTATAGTTTTAGTCGAATTGCCAAGTACCACAAGAATAAGGTAGACCTGATTTATCGGGTTGTAATACAAATAATACAAGTCGATGCTAATCAAAGGGTCATCTTAACTAAAACACATATCTCAATTGATTTCAGAATTTTTTCAACCATTAATACCTATACCTGCCATTCCTTATCAGAGGAGAGATAAAACCACTCGTACCGCAAAACCTCCTGGAATCGACCGCTAATAGCGTGTTTACAGTTATGCTCATGCAAAATAGTAAGAACGATATGGGGAAAAATTACTAAAACCCCGTTGCATAATGCCTTATGCCTCATTCACCTGGCCTTCTATGGTGTTGCCATTACGTAGTATAACGAACAGCTCTATTATTGTTTTCTAAGTTAATGTGCACTTTAATCATAGAATTAATAATAGAATTTAATATCCCGTATATAGGATACGAGTTATACTTCTACGTATCATCGACATTCGCTGTTTCTCCCAGATATGATGACTTAGAGCTGGGCAGCGTAATTTGCATTATGTGCTTTCACCAAATACAGTTTTTCTTAATTTATTTAATTCAAACTGTATGATAAAATGCTTCATAAAATATTTATATGAAACATGTAATAATTGATAAAGAGTAACAGATTCTTTATCATTATTACTAGTAGCAGCATTTATAGCTATTTCTATACTTTTCAAATTATTATTCATAGTTTGTATTAATTGATTACCTGCTTCTTTAGGTAATTTACCTATCTTGGTACAAAATGCTTCAAATGCTGCTATTGTATTTAAAGCATATGAATCATTTGTATATGTAAGACAGGTACTTATAATATTGTTAATAAATTGTTTTCTTTGTTCACAATCTATTGGAACAAAAGTATAATTCCATATTATTTCAAATACATTCTCTTCCATTTAATTTCCTTCTTCAGTGTTTTTAATTATTTTATTGTCTTTATTTATTTCTAATTTATAAGTGCAATTTAATAATCTACACATTTCGGAGAATCTTTTCCAAGATAAATCTTTATCACCAAATATTGCACCTTTCATATTATTACAAACTGTTACATTATCAAACAATTTCTTAAAATCTTCATTAGTCAAACCATCTAGCATTCTTTTAACCATTATTTTCAATTCATCATCAGAAGAATTAACAGTGCAATCTAATAAACTATTTGATTTAACTTTCATATTCTTAGCTTTTTCTTTAGCTATTCGTTCCATTTCTTTATTATATTTCTCTTCATCCAATTCTTTTAAGAAATATCTATCTTCTCCATTCAATATAAAGAAACCAATTTGTTCTGGAACATCTGCTACTCTATCAAAATAACCAAGAAATTCATGTAATACAAATGAATTAGTTTTTTTATCATAAAATCTATAATATGAACCTTGTACTAAAGAATTTACATTTCTAGTTATGGGGTCCACATGAGTTTTAGCATCTTTTAACATTATTTCTCCTCACTATCCATAATAGAATATCCCATCGATACATTAATACTATTTAAAACTATATTATAAAAATTATTTATTGTATTATTTAAACAATTCTTTAATTCTTTTAATTCATCTATAGTTAAAAATACCATATGCGCTACTGAAGTAGTTAACCTAATTCCTTTATATCTACCATCATCGCATTCTACAACTGCTGGTTTAATACCAAGTTTCTCATTTTGTAATCCCTTAATAGTTATACTCAATCCAAGTTTATTATATTTATTCTCATTAACTTGAAGTATATTATCATCTGTATCATACGTATATAAATCTAAATATTTTTCATCATAAAACCATTCAAATATTTTATCATCAAATAATTTTAATACTGAATGAAAATCTCTAGGATATATACAAACTGATAATGGCATATTTGGTTTTTTAGGGTCTTTAACTGCTTTGTTAGTTATTAATATATACGATGAAGATACATTAATATTAAACCCTGCATTGTTAAATACATCATAAGGTTTAACATTTTCATAAACTTCATTTTTACCTAAATTTTCTTTTCTTAATATAGAACAAACTGTAATAGTAATAGGGGCTTTAAATGGTCCTATATTAGCTATTATAGTATTTATCTTTTTGTATTTTTTATATTTATCTAATACGGTCATTAAATCTGCCCCTTCATATATTCAAACACTTCTTCTTGTGTTATATTTTTTAATTGCACATTTTGTTTTCTCATAAGGAATTCATTCTTTCTAGAATCTCTTTGTTTTTTCATTTTAGGAAAACCTACATCAGCAAAATCATAATAATAAGTATTTTTACCCTCTATAGGTCTCAATCTTCCCAATAATTGTTGTGCTATTAGAGTAGATGAAAAAGAAGTTAAACAAAATATAGCTCTTAATCCTTTAACATCTCTTCCTTCTTTTAATGAATTCAATGTAGATAATATCACATCTGCTTCTAATTGAGATTCTCTTTTCTCTATATCTATAGCAGAAGTATATTGTGAAACGCTATATCTAATATTATTAAAACTTGATAAAAAGTTTTGTATAATATTTATATGCTCTAAAAGAGGAAGAATAATTACTATTTTCATATCTTCTTCTTTCATCAATTGGTCTACAAAATACTTTATCATTCCCATATAAAAGAATGATTTTTCATTATTAGCAAATATATATTGTGAATATGCTATAGGTGAAAAGAATTTATTAGAAGTTCTTAAACAAGCCATTACATCGTTAGATTTAGGATATGTATTATAATTAACTACTCGAATTATATAATGCTTATTTATATAATGAGTATGCATACCATGAATTGGTACATGTTTAAATATTCTATCAAAAACTTTTCTTTCTTCACTATTACTTCTTTGTGGCGTAGCTGTTAAGTAATAAGTTTCTTCAACATTACTATTTACATCTAATTTAGCATTTTGACTATAAAAAGTATGAGCTTCATCAAATACTTTAATACCCACACCCATTTTTTGAAATAGTTTATCAAGATTTCCACCTTGATTTACATACATATTTAAAGTAGTAGTAGAAGATACAAAGAATGGTACATCTTTATTAGGTTCACCATTTAAAATCTTTTCTATAGATTTCATACCTCTAACTTCTACAATATCATTATCATTTACTTTGGTATAATCTTTAATTCTCTCAATCCATTGTTTAGATAAATTAGCCGAAATTATTATAGCAGGAACTTGTTTTTTACAAATACAGTAAATAGCACAAAATGTTTTACCGTATCCAGTTCCAAGAGATAATAATTTATTATGAGATTCCACATTCAATAAAAAGTTTATAGCATCTTTTTGATAATCATCTCTTATATCTGCCTTCATTTCAAATTCTACATGAATAGGTTTCACATAGTCTTTTCTCTTATCAATAAAAGTAATATTATTTGGAATAGTCTCTTTTATATCTCCAACCCATTCTTTATGATTTTCTAAATATGATAAAACTTCATCAAATCCAAATCCTATAGGAATTTTTAAAATCTTTTTATCAAAATCATAAATATCTATAGCCCTTTGCATATTTCTAGTAGCAAAATTCCATACAGAAAAAGCTCTATCTAATTCATCATTAGTCCATCTAGAATGATATCTAGAAGCCCAATAATATGGGTCTACCCATATGGAAGAACGATAAAGAATTATATTAAAATTCTTTATCTTCTCCATGGGCACATCCAAAGTATTTACTTTATTTCTTTTGAAAGAGGTTCTAAACTTCCATTTTTTGTTTATAACCATAATTAATACTCTTTAATTGCAGATTCTTTTGTTTTAAAGAAGCTATCATAAATACCTTTCTTATTCTTTTCAAAAGTAGTAAGATTAGTTAATTGTCTTTTATGATAACCACAACCTAATGAAGTATATACATCTTTTAACATTAAAGCCGAGTCTAATGGTTCAATACAATATTCTACTATTTCTTGTGAAAAATCAGGACGAATTTTAATATCGCCTTTATCTTTCAATAAATTATAAACTATTGTTTCTAAATGATTAACAGAAATATACATTCCAGTTCTATCAACTATATCTATTAAATCAGCCATAATACTATTATAAGAAGAATAGTTTCTAGTTCTATTGCCACCATTGATAGTAGATAATAATTGTTTAAGATATAAAGATACTTCTTCGGTAATCAATAATAAATCAAATACAGCACTACCTTGTTCTATTTTAGAAAGAGGAAGATGTGCATATTCATCCGATATACTAATATTAAATAATTCTTTCTTTTCCAATAATTCATTAGAAAGTAGTAAAAACATATTACTATCTTCTAATTCATAATCTATTTCATCATAAGATTTAGTAGCTTTATTCCAAACTCTATCTCTTATTTTTACATTTTCTATTTGTAAAGAGTTTTCATATTCAGAAGTTTCTTCATCTTCATAATCTCTGACAGTTTCTTTAGAATTTGAAAATACTTCTTCAAGATAATCTTTATCAATCATTAATATAGCATTAGAAATATCTATATCTTCTCTAATAAAACATCTACTGTTTTCTATAAAGAAGAATTTTTCTAATGCATCGTTTTTAACCACAGTAGCATTTGTAGTAGTTTTATGCTTTTGAGACATTGCTCTTTGTGATATAAGGTTTACACATTTAATGGATGGTAAACCACCGATATTGGTTCCTTCTAATCTAGATGATTTAGCACCATAACAAGTTTTACAAACTTTATCTTCAGGCAATGCACAACAAATATGAGACCTCACATATATTGTAGTACCTATAAGATATTTATCCTTATCTTTATCGATAGCATGAAGCGATAAATCTTCGTTCACCATGTATTTCTCATGAATCATACTTAATATATTTTCATTCTCTACAAATACTTCAAGACAATGTGTTGTTCCACAATCTTCTACACTATGGTCGATATCAGTAGTTAAACAAACTAAGTCTATTTTTCTTGATAAAGCACCAGAAATAGCTACATATTTATCTTTAGTAATCATAGCATCTCTACCAGTTATAGATTCTATAAAATAATCAGTAGTATTTTCTAATCCATTTAAGAAATTACCATGTATAGGTACAGGTAATATAAATTTATTAGAATCTGCTCTAGAACCTATATTACACATCATTTGTCCTAATTGTGCTAAATCAAATCTTCCTGTTTTTAAATAGTTTACTAAACAAGATTTATTATCTTCGATTATCAATTGTGACAACCTTTTTCTCTTTTCTACTATTTCTTGTTCTATTTCTTTAAGAGATAAATCGTCAGATATTCTAGTATCTATAATCTTTCTAATTTCAGGATTTCTTTTCTTTAATCTTATTATATCATATAATGAAATAGTACTATTAGTAACTTTAGCCCAAGTTTCAGATATTTTCATTAACTTCTCTATTATTTGTGCATCTATTTCACCTAAATCATCCATAGTAACTTTTATATCAGGATTATTTAATAATTTCTTATCTATAGTTTCTATAGTACCATGAATTTTACCTTTTGTTAAATCAGAACAATCGTAAATATCATCTACTTGTATAGGTATTTTATATATTATATTTACTCTCCAATAAATCATTTGAATTATCATTCTACTTACAGTAAATTCAAATGTGTTTTTAGGCGTAAACATAATTTTAACTATATTGTTTTTTATTTTTAAATCATCTAATAAATCATTCCAAATATTATCTATTAAGAAATCATATTGTTCAATAGACATTTTCTCTAAATCCTTTATATCTACTAAAGGAATATTATTTTCACTCAAGCTTGATATATCACTAAAATACATAATTAAAAACTCCTATGTTTTTATAAATTTCTGTCAGATATTTTTTTATAATATATTAGTAAAAACACATATGAACAAATTAATGAGTTGTTTTTTAGATAATGGTTTACTACCTCCTTTTTATTATTTAAAAAATAATGAAAAAAAAAGAGAGTATCAATATATATACTCTCTTTTGTCAGAAAAATTTCCTGAAGAAATTTTAATAATGGAGTGCTAATTATGCCCATTATATTGATACTTTATCTATCCATTTTAAAAGTTTTTCTATATAAAACTTTTTACTAAATGGAGACATAGTATTGATTGTATTTATAAACCATTTATAGAAAAGATAATCAATACTCTTGATGTTGATTATCTTTTTGCTATAAGGTTCATAAAAACTCACAACATAATGTGACATTTTATACTCCTTATTAAATTTTTGTAAGTCATATTAATAATATATAATTTTATTCAGGATAAGAAAAAAAAAAGAGAGGGAAATTCCCTCTCTTTTTAATTTAACAAAATTGGAGTTCTTGTTGCAAATTTTGCACATTATGATTCTTTACATATTGCTTAAATAATTTCTGGATATTACCATCAACTCTTTCATTGAATTTATTTCCATTATGACCTCTTACCCAATACCATTGTATTGAAGCGAAAACATTGTTTAACTCATCTATAGTTTCCCAAAGTTCTCTATTTTTAACAGGATGTTTTGTTCCAAACTTATGCCAACCATTAGCTTTCCATTTTTCTATCCATTTGTGTTTTATACCACTTATAGCATAAGTGCTATCACATATTACATTGACATGAGCTGTTTTGATTAATTCAGGGAAATTTCTAATAAATGATTCCATTCCTTTGATTACACCTGTTAATTCCATAATGTTATTAGTTGTTTCTTCTACTAATCCAGAATCTTCTTTAATTACTTCTTTCTTGTGCACTATTACATAAGACCAACCTCCTAAACAAATATCAGTTCGACATCCACCATCTGTGTAAATATTATACACTGGTCTATTCATCGATAGAGTATCGCTTCCCATTTGTTCCATAATAACTCTCCTTTACCCAATTGTTATTTGAGTCAAGGATTTGTTCCTCTTCATTTTCAGATTTATTTAATTTGATAAAATAATACCAAGAAATCACCTGTCCACAAAGCATTACAATACCTATAACTACAAATAACACGCAGAACATTTTGTGAATTTTTAAAAATTCTTTATCCATTAATTCTCCTAGGTTTTATATATTTTATATCTTATAAATAATATATTAATTTATATACCTTTACTAATGGAAATAAAAGCTGTGGGTATAGTATCAAAAGAGTTATTACGTTTATCTGCTGGTCTAAAGGAGAAAATTGCAGAAGTTATGCAATAATCTCCACCAAATGTTTTATTTTTATCATCATCATCAGTTATTTTTAATATAATTTTTTTATTAGGACTAAAATCATCTGGATTAGAACCTTTTATAGTCAAGGCAAATGTATTATGACTAGATAAATCTTGAAAAAATTCATAAATATTATATGGATTATTTAATTCATCATAATCATAAAGCATTTTTACTCCAGTTTCTCTATGCCCTTTAGAAGCTTTAGTTAAGACTTGAAAACCAGGATTTTTAGTTTCTGCTTTTCCTTTTTTAGTAGAAACCATAGTAGATAATAAATTAGTATTAGTAAATACCATTTTTTCTGCTACTGATTCAGAAGTTTCCATATCTTTATTATTAGTCTTCAATCTATTATTACTTCTATAAGATGGAACATTTCCTATTTTAGTATTAATATTTACTGGAAATGGAAAAGAATCTGCTGTTCCAGGTTTTTGTGAAAGATTAATAATAGTATATGGTGGTTGCCATTTAGCATATTCATGCTCAGTAGAATACTTTTTTAATATATACAATAAACCATTATCTAAAAACAATATCATTCCATGTTTATAAACACCATAAATTCTTTGCAATGCTCTCAATGAACCTGCAAGATTCAATGGTAATAACCACATTTCTTTATATTGTATAGTATTATCTGGTGGGTCTACTATTTGACCAACTTTCATTTGCTTTTTATCACTATTACTTATCAAAGTGATTATAGTAGCTAAACCATCAGCTACAGTAGCAGAAATTATATGGTCATTTATTATAATTTTATTAATTCTCCTATCATCTAATTCAAATAAAGTACAGGTTAGATTTACTACATCAGAACCCATAGTTGTTTTAGATGTATTATGAGAACTATCAGTTTTATTTTCTCTTTTCTGTAATTCTTGATATTGAATAGCAGTTTCTTCGTTGAAATAAGAAGTACCTTTCAATGCTATTTGTGGTAAACCTTTTTCAAATAAAACCACATAATTATTTTCTGCCCATAAATTATTACTAATCAAGGTAGTTCCTTTACTAATATCATAATAAGCTACAGAATGTATTTCTTTATAGATTTTGACATTACAAATTATTCTATCTTGATTAGCATGTATTAATTTCAAGTATCTTTCATCTACACTACATTGAATTATTAATTTGGGTAGAAAGTCATCTACATAATTGCAAATTTTATCTACCCCAACTAATCTCAATGGTTTAAATTCTATATTCTTATTATCATTTAATAGAATAAAAGTTATATCAAATTTAAATTGATAACTAATATCAAAATCATCAGCCATTGTTCTATCTTCCTATAAAAAAACTATTTACTTTTCTTACAAAAGTAGACCAAGAATATGGATTATTCCTAACCAACATTTGATAAGGACAGATTTTAGATTGTTTATTTCCAGAACGTTCTATCCAATATCTATGAGTAAACAAATATTTACTAATATCTGTGCCTATAGGAATTTTCATTATATTCTTAAGTATCCATGCAGTAAGCATAGCAGTATTATCATGAGATTTCATTAAATCCATATCAGAAGCTACACATATTTCTATACCAATTGTTTGAGTATTTGCTATTCTATTAGAACCATGATAAGCAGTTTCATCTAAAGGAACCAATATAACAGCTTGTTTATCATCTACACACAAATGAAAAGAAAGTTTTTTATTAATACAATCTCTATGCACATATCTACAATTAGCCAATGCATTAGAACCTTTATTAGTATTACCAGTATCATGTATAGTTACACCTAAAAGTTTAGGCATCTTAATGCCAGTTCTACCCATATGCCCTTTAGGAAGTACCCAAGATTTCATAGGTATCAATCTAGGAACAAGTGGTTTAGAAGCATTCATTTGTTTTTCTTTAAATTCTTCTTGTTGTTTAGTGGTAGTTTCTTGCCTAGCAAGTACTTGTGCAGCTATCATTTATTATTCTCCTCAGTTGTATCTGGTTTAGCTTGTAAAGAAGCCCAAGCAGAAGCATCCAAACCATCTTCATTTTCTCCTTGACCATAAAATACATTTCCTTCTAAGAATCTTTCAGAATATAAATCAGGGTCCAATTCACCTTTCTTAGCTATTTCATCTTTACCTTCTGCTATTCCTACAACAATCTTAGCTAACCATCTATGTATTCTGGTAGTTAAACCTTGTGCTTGGTTTACAAATCTACCATCTCTAACAAAATCTTGATTTAATTTATCTAAATTATCTTCATTACCAGCTATATCATCAGTACCCAATACACCTTGGAATAAGCCAATAAATCTACCTAAACCAGTATTAGACATAGTGGCTACTATAGTATCTTTATCCAATCTATTTTTCCAACCACTTTTCCATTTCTTAAAGTTTCTAGCTAAAGTTTTTCTAAAATCTAATTGTTCTACTAAAGATAAACCAGACATAGTAGAGAAATATTCAGCTACACCAGAAGCAGGAAATAAATTAGGGAATAAGTTTTTAACCAATGAACGAGATGCAAGTGGCATAGTTACAATATGGTCCATATCTTTTATAGCCATAGTCATTTTAATAGTTTTAGGTATATTATTTTCAGTCCAGTCATTTATTTGCTCACCTCTTTCTACAGAAAGTGATTCAACTATACCAAAGTTTATATTTAATAAACCAGGAACAATTACTTTTAAAGCAAATGGCTCTATATAAGTAAAACCACCTACTTGTCTTGGAAGAGACATTGCAAATAATATTATTGCTGGTACATAACAGTTTTCAAATATAGATTGTAAATCTCCATAAGGCGAATGAAATACAAAATTAAAACTATAACTTCTACTAAAACTAGATGATTCATATATTTCTGGTAATGATATTTTACCACCACCAGCTTTAAGAAACATCATTTCTGAACCTAAACCAGCTATTTTCTTACCCCAAGAAGCAGCAATTTGCATTGCTCCACTCATAGTATTTCCAGCAAGTATTTGAGCTAAGCCATTCATACTTTTCTTAGCATTCTCCATACCACCAGATTTGAAATCAGCATCTTCTGCAGTAGATTCAGCGTTTAATGCATCTGCTATGGGGTTAGTAGTGGTAGAGTTAGAGAAAGATTCTGTAACTCCTATATCATTACCAATTCTAAAATTAATTATAGCATTAGAACGTTGACCCATTCCCCATAATCCCTTATTAGATAATGATAAAGATACACCAGGTAATATGTGGTCTAAACCTATAGCTTTATGCTTACCAACATAATCTCCAAACCAAGAAGTTAATCCTAAGTTAGTAGCTACTGTTTCTAATAATCCATTTACATATCTTTTAAACAAATTAGGTCTTTCTTTAAACTCTGCTATTCTTCCACTACCAAATACTAATGCACCTACAGCACCAAAAACTGATAAAGCATCTGTAGCAGAAGTCCATGCAGCAGAAATTATACCCTTCAACCCATTTCCACCAGTTCTTATATAAGAAGCAGCAGCTGCAGTAGCACCACCATCCAAATTTATCATTCTAAATAAACCAGTGTGATAAATTATGGTTCCAGGCATAAAAGAAGCTATGGTAGAATCACCATAAATACTTTCAGCATATATTCTACCTATTTTTAAATATCTACTATGAGTTCTAGCATCATCATTTTCATGGAATTGAAAAGGAGGATTTACTACTCTAGATTCACCCATTGCTAAACCAAGATTAAACCAATAATGACTTCTAGTCCAAGAACGGAATTCAGAATCTCCACTTTTATCATCACCAGCATCGTATCCATCAAATATCATTTCTCTTATAAAACTTTGACTATTAATTTTATTATAAGTAGAATAATAAATATTTTGTAATTCATAGTTCAATTTCTTAGTCATTTTTGAACCAAAAGAATTTATTACAACTTTAGATGCTTCAAAATCATCTTCTCCATTATTAGTAAACCTACCAAGTATATAATCTTGATTAGGACCAAATACATGGTCTCCCCAAGTAAGAGCAGGAGATAAATCCTTAGCACTTTCTACATAAGCTTTATCGCCTTGTCTACTTTTTCTTAATTGTAAATCTATAACATCTCTAACTCTTATGGAATTAGAATAACCTTTAGGAGCAACTGTGAATTTTTTTACCTTTTCTTCAACTTTTTGATTAAATCGTTCTATATTATTCTCTTCAGTTTGTACTTCGGCCATATATAAAACTCCTTTTAAAATTCTCTCTCATATATTAAATGTCGAGCTTTAAATATGCTAGAAAAATAAAAAAAAAAGAGGGGATTTCTCCCCTCTTTTTTATCACAAATCTGTTAACCGTATAAAATCGAGGTCGAAATTAGATATTATACTTTTGGATAGGTTAAAATCTAATTAGGAGCAGCTTATGAGAACTAGTGTTAAAAATAATCCATGCATACAACTTGGATATAAATTTTTAACTTCTTTTATTGAAGTTACTGAACCGTATTTGAAAAATACGGAGTATACTTTTTATAAAAGAGTTATTGAAGATATAAACTTCAATGACCATCCTAACAATGTCGACAAATACATCGATTTTGTTACGGATAAGATTTGTGAAACTGCTATTAAAAATATGCAGGAATAGCAAATATTCAACATATAATTTATGTTATTAACGGGGTGTAATTATATAACAAATTAACCTATCCAAAGAGAAAGTATAAAAGCTTTCTCTTTTTTTTTGAAAAAAAAAGAGGGGATTTCTCCCCTCCCTTCTAAAAATTAAAAACATTAACGAACAAGGATAACTACAATTGCCTAGAACCTTTTTTATACATAAAATCAATATCAATTAAATTGTTTATTTTGCGATTCTCATTGAATACATTTCTACCACAAAAATCATAACCAGTTTTATCTTCCCACCATACACAATCACTATTTAAAATTGAATGATAATTAAAATATAATTTATTTATAAATTTATATGATGGACCGAGTAATACTGTTTTTGTCTTTTTGTATTGCAATTCATGTATTACACCAAATGGATATCTAAGATGCATTACAAACCTTCCTTGAAATAAAATGATTTAAGTTTTTCTATCCTTTTTATTACTTTATCTAAATTAAAAATATTAATATTTGGTTCATTATTTTTTACAATATATAACTTCTTAAGATTAAAGAAATATTTAGATACTATTAATTTAAATCTACTTTCTTCTCTATAACTTTCTAAGAAAATAGGTGTACCATCATCCCATATTCTCATACAATATTCACTTATAAATTCTTGATGATTAGAACCTAACCACAATTCAACATACGATTTCATTCTTTTGTAATTCCAAAAAGAAGCATGTAGTGTAAATTTTTCTATAAAGTCCATAATATTTCCCTTTAAAAAACGAGAGAGGATTTTTATTCATCCTCTCTCTCACACCAAACTAAAATAAAATTAAACAGAGACAAAAATCAATTTTTTAAATACTTTTTTCGCAATATATCAATCATTTCTCTAATTTTTAAAACTAAAGAATTTAAATCAATATCATCTATTCGGATTGATTCAATACAACTTGGTGCAATCTTCCCCTTCGGATAACAAGAAATGTGTATAGAATCATATTGTTTTAAAACATTGATATCATCCTCTTTTTTCATATACTTATCCATTTCGTCATTTAAAGAAATTATAACAGTAAAATTATTCTCTATATCTAAATATCGAGAATTACTTTTCTTATCATCACCTAATCTAATTTTAGCACCATGAATTTCTTTAATTAAATGCAAATAAATATATTCTAAAAGCTTATCTTCTCTACTTTTTATTTCTAGATAAGCTTTTTGTATTTTTTCCCACATTTCGCTTCTTGCTTTTTTTATCGCATTTTGAAACTGGTCCATTTTTACTCCTTTTATTTTTCTCATCTTCATATTTATGTAATAATTGCATATACTCAAATTGTTTTTCAAAAGTCTTTGTTTTTATTCTTTCTTTCTCTTTTTCCAATTCAGCAATATATTCTTTACTATGTTGTATAGTTTCCACTATGATATAAACAATATAACCTACTATAGCAACTATCATTAATATTAAAAATAATGTAATATAATCCATATTTTTAACTCCTTTATTAAGTTTTGTACTCAAAAATATAATATATAAAATAATAAACTTTAACCCTGAGAGGATTTGTCCTCTCAAACACTTAAAAATAATCTCGGCGTGATAAACTAAACTCTTTTTTACAAATTGGGCGCGCGTTATTCCCTAAAATCTCGAAAAGATTGGAAAGCCAATTGTTTAAACGGACTTTAAAATCATTTTTTTTTATTTCTTTTCGAAATTTTCTGCAAAAAATTTTTATTTTTAATTTTTTGAATTAAAAATTTTGTAATTTTTATAATAAAAATTTTTGCATTTTAATTTTAAATTAAATTTCTGGAATAAATAAATTATTTAAATTTAAAATTTTGAGTTTTTTTTATAAATTAAAAAAACTGAAATAAAATTTTTGTATTTTTAAATTTAACTTAGCTGAAAAGTTATGATTTATCTAAAACACATTTGATTGTTATTATAAATTATTTTTTAAAATTTTGAATTTATAAAAAATTATTTAATTTGCAAAAGTTTATCAAAAAAAAAAAAAAAAAAAAAAAAAAAAAAA